>ENA-ORQX01000002-ORQX01000002.1-human-gut-metagenome-genome-assembly--contig:-NODE-2-length-283544-cov-13.987707_pt1 | contig 283544 bp, 274 predicted proteins | sample MGYA00242170_ERZ509124 | MGnify/ENA primary metagenome ERZ509124 (study PRJEB26280, sample SAMEA2338647) | human gut metagenome | biome: human gut; feature: human-associated habitat; material: faeces... | reverse complement strand
TATTTATTGAATAATTAGCAGCATTGTCTTTCGCATGGTTTATCTTAAAACCAGTCGTCATGCGCTCGATTGCTGTATTTAATCCGTTGGTTGATGCTTTTAAACCGGATTGGACTATTAAGCTTGATAGATTGGTGTTAATTTTCATTTTAACACCTCGCTTATAAAGCCCTGTAAATTAGGGTATTTAGCCCCCCCCCCTACAGCCACAAGGGTTTCAGGGGTATTACTTGCACCTGATTTAAACATATCCATATATATAATATATTCCACATTTAATGATTTTATAACACTTTATTACAAAATCGTTACATATAGAATAATTAATCGCTAAATGTTTTGAAAGTCTTTTCAACGTTATCTTTGATAACTTTTTTAACAGCATCCATTTCCGTTGCAAGAGCATTTTGTTCAGTATCAAGCTGCTTTAATCTTAATTCCAGCGTTCTGTCTTCCTGTTGGATAATTGATGTCTGAGCATTTATGTCAGCAATTGTTTTTTCATATTGTTCTTTTTTGTAGTTGTATTCATTCATTGCATCCTGATAAGCCGCCTCATCAGTTACAGTTTCTACATTAAGCGAGTATACAACACTGTCATCATCAAATTTTACAGATGTAAATCTTCCATTGCCGTCTGTTTCCAAAAGTGCATTATTTGTTTTTTCAATCTTCGTTTTTATATAGCTTGCATTGTAGTAAGTCAGGTAATCCTGAATATCAATTGGCTGAGCAGGATCGTGAGGCGTATTCATACTATTATACAAATCACTCTCTGTTGTGAAATATGTTTTTCCATTCATTGTAAATGTATAAATCCCCTGTCCGTCATAAATAAGATTCCCATTGTTATCAAAGCTCAAATATTTACTTATAGAAGAGTCCGGACGATCTCTAAGTATTTGTGCAAGCTCTGTTGCCTGATCGTCTGTAAAGTTTGTAAGTTCAGACGCCTTGCAATTTCCGATATAAGTAACCTGCTGTGATGAATAGTCTTTTGGATTTTCTAAATCATCAGGAATAAAGAAATGCCAGGTCCCATCTGCGTCGTGATATCCGTAAACATTATCAGTAGTCAGCACTCCGTCCTTTTGTGCAAGCCCGACAGCTTCTTCAAAGTCCCTCAGAGCTGCTTCAAATTTGGTATCTTCTTTTATATCTTCTTCATCTATCGGCTCGTAAGTAAATGTCTGGGATCCGTCGGCTGTAGTTATTGTATAAGTGTTATTGACCGGATCTAATGTAACTTCTGGTTTCATCTGGTCAATCTCGTCTATTTCTTCTTTAAGATAGAAATGCCAGGTTCCGCTTGCATCCTGATAGCCGTAAACTTCACCATCAGGTATTGCACCGGCTTCATAAGCCAGTTCTTTTGCTTTTGCAAAATCATTGAACGCTTCTTTTAGCTTAGCATCTTTCTCTGTCGCTTCATTGGTTATTGCATCACAGGTAATTTTTGAACCGTTAGGAAAAGTGATTGTATAGGTGCCATCGTCATTTAAGACTGCTGAAGGATCTACAAACTCATTTGTAACAACTTCTTTTTCTACGTGAACCTGCGGATTTTCAAGCTTCTTTTCTGAGCCTGTATAAACATTTGCATAGTAATAAGAATTTACTATGTAATTATAATTAGGATTTGCAGTAGATAACTGCTGCCAGCTGTCAATAACAGATTCATTATCTCCATCAGAGAATGAATACTGAATCTCTGTGTAATCTGTAGTTTTAGGAGCATTTGGAACCTCCAGAGCAAGAAGCTGGTTAAAAAGATTTGCACTCTGATTTGCAAGAGCAGTTCTTGCCTGATTAATCTGCTGCCCTTCCCATTCAGTATTTGTTTTTCTTGCTGTAAGAGCTAAGTATCTCGCTTGTGAAGCTGCCATTCCCATTGGCGGAATCTCCTATTTTTGTTTATTTTTGTTTTAATACTATTTTTAATAAAGTCAACGGTAATAATTCATTTTTCTTTAAGTTTTTACAAAAAAATACTCTGTTCAATGTAATAATTTTGATGTATTATAATTTGTATGAGAAAACAAGTTATTGCCTATCTGCACACCCATTGGGACAGAGAATGGTACAGAGAGTTTGAAATCTTTAGAATGCGTCTTTTAAGAGTGTTTGACAATGTTCTTGAGATGCTTGCAAAAAATAAAATTCCTTGTTTTTATTTTGATGGTCAGGTAAGTGCATTAGAAGATTATCTTGCTATGCGGCCTGAAAGGGAAGAGCTTGTCATTTCACTCATAAGACATAAAAGACTTTTTATAGGACCTTTTTATTGTCTTGTAGACGAATTTCTCACAGACCAGACCTGTTTTAGAAAAAATCTTGAAATAGGACTTAAAACAGCTCAAAAATATGGCTGCAAAGATTTCATAGGATATCTTGCAGATACCTTTGGGCACTCTCAGAATATTGTTGATGTTCTTAGAGATTTCGGCATTGACAAGTGTATGGTCTGGAGGGGCGTAAATGATTTTCCTTCAGAATTCTCATGGTGCGGAATGGATACTATAAACCTTGTAAGAGGGTACTTTAACGATATTTTCTCATTAAAAACATCTATTGAAAAAAAGGCTGAAATTCTAAAAAACAATCTGGATAAAATTGCTGAAAAATCAGGGAATGTACTGCTTCTTCCGATTGGTGCTGATCATCTGGGAGTAGAAACAGACATTAACGATCAGATTGAAGCAGTTAACGAAATTTTAAAAAATGACTATTTCATACGCCTGGGTTCTCCTTTTGACTACTTTAAAAGAGTTGAGAACAGATTTAAAGATTTTGTCTGGAATGATGAACTCAGAGATAATTCTAAAACATTTACTCTTCAAGGGTGCTACTCATCAAGACTGGATTTGAAGCGTGAAAATATTGAATGCACTTACCTTCTGGATTTAGCCTCCAGATTTGTAAAACAACAAAAAGATAATTCTTATAATACAATTCTTGAATATGCCTACAAAATGCTGCTGCAAAATCAGGCTCACGATAGTATCTGCGGATGCTCTACCGATGATGTGCATGCTGAAAACAAAATCAGATATAAAAAAATTAAACAGATTGCTAACACTATAATTGATGAGTTAAAGTTTAAAAACCACTTTGAAGAAAAGAGAATTCTTAATCTTTCCGGTGAAGCCTATTCCGGCATCATTGAATTTAAAACAAGCAGGATAATTGAAGGTTACGACCGAATTGGTTTTGAAAACGGCTTTGACAGATATTTACTGACAGATACGCAGAGAATACCTGTAACAGAAGATTATACAAAAATTAACACATATCTTGCTGATGTAGAGAATTTAAAACCTGATGAGATTGAATACATTATGCCTGCCATAAATAAATCAGATTTAAAAATAACTGAAACAAGAATAGAAAATTCCAATATCAGCCTTAGAATTGAAAACGGACAAATATTCATAAATGGAATTAAATTTTCACTTTATGATTTTGCAGATTTGGGTGACAGCTATAATTTCGGCCCCCAAAAGGATGATTATGGAACCGAGCTTCATATTATAAGAAGTAAACCTATCCTTAAAACAGCGTCCAGAGTAACACTAAAGATAGATTTTGAAGGCCGCTGGGATGTAATACCTCTCTTTGTAAGCCTGGATAAAAATGCTTCACACCTCCATTTCCGGTTTGATTGGATTAATTCTCAAAAAAATCACCTTCTTCAGGCTGTATTTAATCTTTCAAATCCAATAAGAGAAGTGTTTTCTGAAGATATGAATATTTTGATAAAACGAAACTTCAATCCGGAATATGACATTAGACAAAACCTTCCGGAAAATCGCGGTATTGAAGTAAAAAATAATACAGCGCCTATGCAGAGAGGACTTTTAATTGACGAAGAAGGAAACAATTTAGGAATAATAACCAAAGGATTAACCCAGTATGAAGTATTCCAAAACAAACTTTTTCTTCCTATTTTGCGTTCAACAGGCCAGATATCTAACCCGCAAAATCCGGCAAGAACTACTCCTGCCGGCCCTCCAATTGAAGTTGAAAGCCTGCAGCAAATAGGACGTAATACAGCAGAGTTTTACGTATTCTTTGGAAATCACAATGCTTTTAAAGATGTACTCAATCACGTTTACAACTATATTGTTGTTTAATTCTCGTCTTTATAATATTTATCAAAAAAACCTATATATGAATTTACATCAGAGAGCCAGCTTGCAGCAGCATGTTTGGCACAGTATTTGCCGGAATGTGCAATTTTAGAGGCAGTTGTAAAACCTTCCTGATATCTTGTATTTACTGTTTTAGCAATAGAGTCAATACTTGCTTCTACTGTCTGAAAGTGATGATATTTGCCTCCAATTTTGAGTCCGCCTATATTATTTAATTTTCGCGCCTTTTCTGAAATACCTCTCTGAGATTCACACATAGAAATAGCAACCAAAATACGCGGATCAATATTGAACTTTTTGCCTGCTTCTATAAAAGCTTTTGCCTTCCCTTGCAAAACACTATTCTTGAATTTACCTTTATATCTTGGAGCATTAAGCATCTGATCAAGAACTTTTTCAAATTCCTCTTCTGACCATTCATAATTAGTTCTTATATTAGACCTGGCACCTAATTTAAGAGGTTTAGGCAGCGACGATACTTCAGTTTCTTTCGCTTCAGCACGCTTCGCTTCTTCCTGTTTCATTAATGCTACTTCTGGAGCTGGAGCTACATATGTAGCATCCCGCACTGCTACATCGTTATTTTGAAGTGCCAGCTGTGATTTTACCATACCTTTTAAATTATCCCAATTTTTTGACAATAGCTCAGAACATTTTGAGTACCATGGCTCTTTTGAAGCTTCAATTCCATTCTTTTCGCACTCTGCAAGAAATACACTGATTTCCTTCTCTGATAACTTACCATCTTTAACATTCTTATTATCAACTTCTGCTGCAATCTCTTTTGCCCTGCCAGTTAAAATATTGATGTCCAGTCCATCTGACATACGTTACCTCCTAAGATAACATCTTACTTGTTTCACAATATTTAACGGCATAATTTCGTGAAACTTTAGGATTTTGAACAAATTCTTTACAATACGTTACAATAAAAAGACCTCCTGATTTTGGAGGTCTTTTTTACTAAAAAGGTTTTGTCTGGTTCAACTTTGCTCTAAGTTCTCTAAATCGGGCGATATCTTCCTGAGTTTTAGGCGATTCTCTAAATAATGCCTGAGAAGTCGGATGAACCATTCTTATTGAATCCATATGAATCTCTAAGAATTCATATCTTTTTGGAGGCTGGTTTGAATTTTTAGCATAAATTTCTACATTTGTGACTGCTAAAAACCTGCGGTTATTATCATTTAACAACTCTGTCAATTGCCTGTTTGCAGCAACTGTACTTGATACAAAAACAGTACCTTTTATATCATCTGTATCTGTTAAAATAATTACCTCTATCGGAATCATATCTTTATTTGGCATTTAATATCCTCTCTTATTATATATAAATTTTATAATAAATTTTACTTCCTGTCTAGTGTTTATGCTTCTTAACTCTAACACCTTCAACTTCGTGTACGTCTTCTGTAACAAGAAACGCCCTAGGATCAATTGTATGCACTAATTCTTTTAATCTAGGCATTTCAAACTTATTAACAACACAATAAGTCTGGATTTTTTCCTGACGTGAATATCCGCCAAGAGCTTTCATATAAGTTACGCTTACATCCAAATCTTTCATTATTGCATTACCAATCTCTTTATAATATTCAGAGAATATTCTTACAGACTTAGCCTTATCCAAACCTTCAAGCACTGAATCAATAACTTTTGAGGCAATATAATATGTCATAATCGAATACAGCGCTCTATCCCAGCCGTACAAGAAGCCGGCCCCCATATATATAAATAAATTTATAAACATTAAAAGTTCACCGACAGATATTATCTTTAACTTTTTAGAAAGGTTAATGGAAATCATTTCGGTTCCGTCAAGAGAAGCATTATTTCGCAATATAAGCCCTACACCAAAACCTAGTATAATTCCGCCAAATACAGTAGCTAGCAGTAAATCTTCTGTAGCCTGTCTGCCATGAAGAATAGTTGTTGCAATTGCAAGCATACCGGTTGCAAAAAAGGTTTGTATTACAAACTTACGGCCAAGGTTTTTCAGGGCAAGAAGAATAAATGGTATATTTATGCAAAAAATCAGCAGACCTAAATTCCATTTGGTTATATAAGATACCATCATTGAAATACCAATTACACCGCCATCAATAATTTTATTAGGAAGCAGAAACATTTCCAAACCTACAGCAACTATAAAAGCACCAATCGTTATAAAAATTGCTTTTAAAATATATTCTCTAGCTATCTCTCCCTTTGTTTTCTTAATTTTCTCGGGTTTCTTTCTTCCAAAAAGCATTTAGTTTTTCCCTTTTAGTAAATCCAACAGACCTTTGTGTTTAACCTGCAAGTCTTCCTTAGGTTTGATGCCCAGAATTGACTCTAAATCAGTTTTCAAAGTCATTAAATCTTCATATTTTTTCAAAATTCCATCCATTGTAATAGAAACATCGCCTGTTTCTTCGGAAACAACAAGGCATGCAGCGTCAGAAACTTCTGACATTCCAATAGCAGCCCTGTGTCTTGTACCATATTTCCAGCTCAATTTAGGATCTTCTGTTAGCGGAAGAAGCACACCTGCTGAATGGATTCTGCCGTTTTCTATAACCATAGCCCCGTCATGAAGAGGAGTATTCGGATGGAATATAGTTAAAATCAATTCTGTAGATATAATAGCATCCAGCTTTGTTCCAACATCTGAGTATATGCCGGTATTCATTTCTTTTTGGAATACAATAAGTGCACCGGTTTTAGTTTTTGTCATATACTTTACAGCTTCAATAATTTCCTTGATAACATCGATTTCATTATCATCATTTTCTCTAAATGAGCCAGAAGTAAAAAAGGTTTTTCTAATAAATCCCGGCTGACCTAAATAACCTAGCAGACGTCTGAGCTCTGGCTGGAAAATGACAATCAGGCTCAAAGAGATTAAAGTTACAAGAGATTTAAAAAATACCCCTATGATTCTTAAATCTATTAGGATTAGTATTTCACTAAAAATCCAGGCAAAAACAAGGAAAAATAAACCTTTTACTAATTTTTCAGATTGGGTATTTTTTATAAATTTTTGATAGAAAACAAGTAAAATAACGGCAATAAATGCTATTTCAAGAATATTAACCCAGCTCAAAGACCACTGAAGCGGACTTATAACATCCTGAATTAAAGAAATTAGCGCATCAATCATTGTTTTCTTAACCTATCGGGAATACTGTCTTTTGCTATGAGATTATCCAACGTCTCTCTATATACTATAATATCAGAATGTGAATTATTTACAAGTACCATTGCCGGTTTTTCTACACGATTATAGTTAGAGGCCATAGAATAGTTATAAGCACCGGTATTGAATACACAAATAAGATCACCGGCTTTGAGTTTTGGGAGAGAAATTTCATTAATCAAAATATCACCGCTTTCACAGTACCGGCCTGCTATAGTAACGGTTTCCATCTCTTTTTCTGCAAGATTATTTGCTTTTTGAGCAGTATACTCAGCCTGATACATACTTGGCCGCGGGTTATCTGCCATACCACCATCGACAGCGACATATTTTCTACCGTTTGGGACCTCTTTAGAACTTCCGACCCTGTATAATGTTACTCCTGCTGTTGAAATAATACTTCGACCAGGCTCAATATAGATTGTAGGAATATTAACTGAATATTTGTTCATTGCACTGGTAACAGCTTCTGCAAGAGAAGAAATTGAAGGCGGTTGATCAGTATCAATGTACTTTACTCCTAAACCTCCGCCCATATTCATTTCATCAAGGTTCAAATTATATTTTTCATTGATTCTTGCGATTTCTTTAACCAGAATTTCTACTTCATCATAATATGATTTCAGTTCAAAAATCTGGGATCCTATATGAGCGTGTAAACCTCTCAGATTGAGGTTTTTATAGGTAGAGATTATTTTATTTACTATTTCATCAACCTGAGTAAGATCAAAGCCGAATTTTGAATCAATCTGCCCTGTTTGAATATAATCGTGGGTATGACATTCAATCCCCGGAGTAATTCTTAGTAAAATATCTGCTTTGACATCTTTATCCTCTGCAATTTTATTTAATAATTCTGCTTCGTAAAAATTGTCGACTGAAAATCTTCCGACCTTACAATCAAGAGCTAGTTCAATTTCGCGGGAAGATTTGTTGTTTCCATTAAATAGCACTTTTGACATATCAACGCCGGCTTTATAAACAGTATAGATTTCTCCTGCTGATACTGTGTCAAACCCGAACCCTTCTTCATCCAGAATCCTTGCAATTGCAGATGTACAAAGAGCTTTGGATGCATACATCATTTTTATATTTTCGTAATCCTTAAACGCTTTTTTATATTCACGGCAAATACATCTAAGAGTTTCTTCATCAATAATATAGAGCGGAGTTCCATATTTTTCAGCTAGTTTTGTTAAATCACAACCGCCAATATATAAATTATCTTTCTCTTCTGTGGTAATAGGTTTAATAGACTGATTTACACTCATTTGCACCTCTCTTAATTTATTATAATTGTGAATATTTTAACAGAAGAAAAAGAGGTTTACAATAGTTGTAATGCTATACTTGGTGTTTGATTTGCAGTAGCAAGGAGTGTCGCGGCAGCTTGCTGCAATATCTGGTTTCTGATATAAGCACTGCTCTCTTCCGCTATATCTGCATCTTGTATAGTTGAACGTGAAGACACAAGATTATCATATTTAATCGAAATTTCTTCTAGTACGCTTGCTAAACGGTTTTGAGCAGTTCCTATTTCTGTTTGCTTCAGAGAAACCTGGTTTACAAGTGTATCTATTTGCTTGAGAACACTTTCATCTTCAATACCAGTTTGTAAAAGACTTGACAACGCTGAAAAATCAACATAAGTAGTTAAAGTTATGCCTGAACTTTTGGAATCTGAATTTATTCCTACCTGAAGATAATATTCGGTAGGAATAGTTATATCTTTTGCTTCCAGTTTAGTATTCAAGCCCGAACCGCCAAGCAACGGTAGTCTGCCGGAATTCTTTTTATAATAAAAAGAATTCGTCACATTACAAGATGTCTGTGTATTTCCAATAAAAACACCTACATTCGTTTTTCCGTTAACAACACCTTCCATAATTAGATTAGAATAGTTTACCTGCCCGTTATAGTTATTTCCATTAATTCCCCCCACATTCTCTTCACCATTTACTGTACCTGCAAAATAGACATCGAAATGATAGCTATTACTAGAACCGGAAATACCTCCAATATTCGTTTTTCCATATATTTCAGCATAACTAGCACATGAAATCATATTCCCCTGAAGTCCTGAAATTCCACCGACATTGGAAGTACCGGAAACTTCCCCCCTTGATACACAACCAGTTGCACTTGAATAATTAAGCCATCCGGCAATTCCTCCTACGGAACTCCGGCCGGAAACCTCTACATCTGAATAACAGTATTTCGGATACCTGTAATAATTATAACCAACAACTCCACCGACATTATTACCAGTAGAACTAATTTTTCCTGTAATCGTACAATTTGTAATATTAGCACTTCCTGCTATACCACCTACTTCATTTTTCGTAGATGAAATATTAACATTTTCTAATTTGACATTCTTAACCATTTCTGCAGATGAAAATAATCCATTTTCCCCAGTAAGATTTTTAATAGTATGTCCATTTCCATCAAACACACCGTCGAATTTTGTTGATTTCCAATGAATGCCGCTTAAATCAATGTCATTTGCAAGTACAAATTCTGTATTTGAAGCTATTAGTCCTTTTTCTAACATATTAGTCATTTGGACAAGCTCTTCTTTTGTAGAAATAGAATATGTTCCAATGGCAAGAGCTTGAGTTTCATCTACAGTCGAAAGCTTTGTCATTGTTGATGTATCACGAACTATGACTTCTTGTAAAAAACCTTGTTCGTTGAGTTCTAATTCTTTGCCCGCATTAGTAATTTCTGCTTTACCAGTATTAAAAAGCTTTATTCCATTGTATTGAGCGGTTTCATTAAGTCGGGAAATTTCATTCATTAGAGCTTGGGCTTCACTATTTAATGCTATTAGTGATTTTTCTCCATAAGTTCCATTTTGAGCCTGAACTGCCAACGAGCGGATTCTTGCCAGATTTTCTTCAATATGATTTAATGCCTCTGAGCTCGTTTCAAGCATATCCAAACCCATCATTGCATTTTCTTCTGCAACCTCATAGGAACTAATCTTACTCGATAATTTGGTTTTTATTGAATAATTCGCAGCATTGTCTTTTGCATGGTTTATTTTGAAACCGGTAGACATTCGCTCTATTGCTATATTCAAACGTTTGGTTGATGATTTTAAATTAGTCTGAACAATCAAACGGGAAAGGTTAGTATTTACGCTCGGCATACTAACCTCCAAAAGGGTAATTTTTTAGAGTGTTTTACCCCCCCCCCCCTACAGCCGTAAGGGTTTCAGGCTCTTTCATTTGAAGATTTTTAATATACATTGACAATAACATATCCTTATATATGTATTATATATTAGGTAGGTATATTTGTCAATATTTTCTACGCAGCTTCTTCCGTACAGACATATTTTGCAGATTTAGCCACAACGCCGTAGCATACCATAGTTAAACGGTTATTCAATGCAAGCATTGTTCGGAAATTATTCGCAGAACTATTCATTGCACTCATCATATCATCTGCTGATACTTTTGAAACCAATGAGCCTTCGTCATGATTGTCTACTTTTTCCTGTGCATACTTTTCTACTAATAATTTGTCAATAAAATCTCGTGCGCCAATTGCCATTGTTAAAACTCCTTTTACTCTCTTAAATATCTCTTATGTATATATAAAGTATTTAACCGTTGAAAAATTGACTTTTTATTACGTTTTGTTAAGTTCTTTTTAATAACCGGAGTTGTCACCGATTGTATCAACTGCTTCTACTTTAATATCAGTAATCAATTCTGAATAAGAGATTACAACAATTGTAGGGATGTGTCTTTCAAGAAGCTGGTAAAGAGGCAGACGAATTCTTGGAGAGCATAAAATTACCGGCTGTTGACCAATTGACTGATGTGCACGCATTAATGTCATTGCTGTGGATTCAATTAAATCCTGCACCTGCATTGGATTTAACAGGAACATAGTACCAAGTTCTGTTCTCTGACAGCTGTCATCCAGCGTTTTTTCCCATTCCGGAGAAAGTGTAAGAGCATACAGTACGTGATCTCTATCAACATTATTCAAACAGATTTGACGGCCTAATGCTGCACGCAGACGTTCTGACAAAATATCAGGTTCTTTTGAAAATCTTGCATAGTCGCAAAGACGTTCAAATACAAAAATAATATCTTTGATGGAAACTTTTTCACGAATAAGGTTTACAAAAATCTTTCTCAAGTCAGATGTTGAAATTATTGCCGGAACAAGGTCATTAACAAGTGTAGGGTCTTGGGAACGAACAAGTTCCATAAGTTTTAATACGTCAGTTTTTGTCATGACTTCATCAACGTGTTTTCTTACACATTCCTGAAGGTGTGTAACAAGAACGTCTGTTGCATCAACAGCCGTAACATTTTTTGTAGCTTTTGCATCTTCCTGAGAAATCCAGTAAGCTTGAGTCTGGTATGTAGGATCAACCCCGACAATCGCATCTTCAGGAATTGTTTTCTTAACAGAATCCCACTGGTCAGCAATAACCATATATTTACCCGGATATACAAAACCGGAAGCAACAACGTTATTACGAATAGAAATAACATACTCGTTTGCCTCTAGTGCAGAAGAATCCATAATACGGATATTCGGAAGAATGTAGCCTAATTCGTCAGTAACTCTCTGACGTAAAGCAGCTATTTTAGCAAGCAATTGACCTTCTTGATCCGGATCTGCAATAACCAGCAGCCCTGCACCGACCTGCAGGCTTAAAACATCAACCCCAAGTCTTTCATACATCTTATTAGGGTTAACCAAATCCTGCATGTTCTGACGTACACTTTCCAATTGTCCTAATTGAGATTGAACGTCTGCATTGACTAATACAGAGAAGCCGGCAATTGCGAGAATAATTGTGAATAAAAGGAATGGCAGAAACGGCAGCCCCGTTATTGGACAGGTAACTGTGATTAAGCCGAGAAATAATGCCGCAAAAAACAGTGAGTATGGTTTTGACATAATCTGGTTAGTCAAATCACCGCCCAGAGAGTTATTACCGGCTGATGCACGTGTCATTACGATACCGGCTGCTATTGACATTAAAAGAGAAGGCAGCTGTGAAGCAAGACCATCACCGATTGTTAATACTGTATATTTGGTTACAGCGTCGCCTATTGGCATTTGGTTTACTAAACAACCGATAATCAAACCACCTACAATGTTAATTATAACAATGATGATACCAGCCATAGTATCACCTTTTACAAACTTCATGGAACCATCCATTGAACCAAAGAGGCTTGATTCTCTTTGTAAATCTTCACGTCTTTTTACTGCCTCTTCCGGTGATATCAAACCAGCGTTAAAATCGGCATCAATAGTCATTTGTTTTCCGGGCATAGCGTCTAACGCGAAACGCGCAGCAACTTCTGCAATACGTTCTGCACCTTTTGTAATTACCATAAACTGAACAACTGTGATAATAAGGAAGATAACACCGCCTACAATCATATTACCGCCGGTAACAAATGTTCCAAATGCATGAATTACTTCTCCGGCATCGCCTTTAGCCAGAATAAGACGCGTTGATGCAATTGATAGTACAAGACGAAACATAGTTCCAAGAAGAATAATTGAAGGAAATGCGGCAAGTTCAAGAGGCTTCTGGACGTATAAAGATATCATCAAAAGAACAATACCAAGCGTTATATTTAAGCTTATAGAAAAATTGATAACCCAATTTGGCATTTCGATAATGAGGATTAATATCAAGGTCATTACGAACAATGCAAGAAAAATTTCACTTATTGGTTTGTTATTTCCGCCCTCTGCTGCCATTACATTCCTTCTAAAGCTTTTTTAATAATTTCCAGCTGCGTGTCAATTGAAGCATCCACTATACCATTATTCGTCTGAAAAACACATCCGCCTTCTTCAATTGACGGGTCTGCCACAATATTAATCTTTGCATCAATACCATACTGATAGGTAATATTAGGCAGAGTGTCTTTTATAAATTGAACCGCCTGAGGTTTTACCCTGATGTTTATTTTAGGTTCACTCTTAGAAACAGTTCTTAAAACATCAACAATAGTATTTATTAAAACCTGCGGGTCGGTTTCTACTTCTTTTTTAATAATTTTTTTAGCTATATCAACACTTATTTCCAATATATCAGGTGCAATATATTCAAAAACATCTTTTGCAGCATGCATAAAAGCAGTAATATCTTTCCTAAATTCAGCCATATCTGCCTCTGCCTGTTCCAGCCCTTTCCGGTATCCTTCATCAAATGCAGATTTTTTAATGGTTTCGGCTTCTTCTTGAGCGCGCGACACAAGATTTCGGTCATCAATTCTCCTGTAACCGCGCCTTCTAGAGCCGCGCCTTCTCTCCTGACGTTGATTAAAATCAATATTTTCAATATCAAACAAGTCAATTTCGGGTTCTTTTGGAAGATTTACTACCGGCTCTGCTATTTCTTCTGCTTCTTCCTGCTGTTCTACTGGTAATTCTTTTTCTTCCGGTTCTATTTCAGCAGTTTCTACCGGCTTATTTTCAAAATCCGCCGGCTCTATTCTCCTCCTGACCTCCCTGTATTTTTGACTATTTTTCTTAATTATCATAATTCTTTTTTATATTATATACTATCCTCAATGTATTGTGCAACAATACCTGCAACCCTTAAAGGCAATCCGGAATACTCTCCGTCATAGGCCTGTGATATAAAGCGCTTTACGAGAGGACGTTCATTTTTAATAACTTTCTCAATTTTTTCTCTTGGAGTTGTTCTGTAAATACGAAGTAAATCGCCAAGTACATTTTCCTTCGTCAGTTTACGTTTTATTGGCAGGTAGTCTTTCATTTCTTTCAGACAATCTGAGATTAAATCTCCGTCAAGATGAGATTCTAAATCTGCCATATTCATATACTGAGATATTGCAAGAGAATCATTAGAGTCAAACTTATTGAGGATTGTTGTAACTTTATCTTGAGAAAGAATTTTTAGAACAAGAGCCAGAGTCATAAGCTTCATTTGCTTATTGCTAATACCTTGCGGAATTGATGCAAGCTGTTTTTCCTGCTTTCTTTTATTACGTTTTTCTTCACGGCGTTTCTCTGCTTCTCTCAAATTTTTTTCAGACTCTTCTGCCGCTGCCATCTGTCGCTTCTGCTGTTCTTCCTGCGCCTGTTTTGCCATTGCATCAATATTGGATTGGCTTTCTGCTCTATTTTTTATTTCTTCATCAATAACGCCTTTTTTCTGAAGTTCTTCTATACTTGAGTTATAGACCTTTATTACATGGTGTTCTACGGCCTGTAAAAGCTGATCTTGAGGAATTTTTCTTATAACAGCTTGTTTTGCAACTTCAAAGATAGTAAAAGCAATCTTCTGCATAATACCATCCCAGTATTGCGGAAGTATTCCGGAATGTATTAAGTCTATTGATTTATGGAAAGACCACTCTGCTATAATCTGGGTAATAAATACTGCCTGCTCAGCAGTTAAGTTCATCTGTGTATCATTATATAGAGCTTCGCCAGCAAGTAGTGTAAAGTTTCCAAGCGTTTTTACAATATATTCTTTTTCCCTATCCTCAAGTTCCGGAGGCACAAGCTCTTTTGCCTGCTCTGACATTGAGGCTGCAAACGCTTTATAATCAAACCCTTCTATTGGCATATTTCATTTCCTTTTATAGATATAATAATCCCTATTGTATTATAACTGTTTATTTGTTTATTAACCTCATATAAGTTAATGATTTTGTAGTCAGAAGGCAAAAAAAAGTAACACAATCTCTATTATGTTACATTTTTTCATAACGGCATAATCCAATAAAACTTTAGAGTTTCAGTTAAAATCTTTACAATTATTTACATTGTACCATTTGCTTAAAATGTTGAAATACAGATTAGTACAGGAGAATTTTAAACAGCTGGAAGAGGCAAAAGAAGTTTTAGAAAAGACAGAGAAAACAGAAACTTCGCAGCAAAACACTCCCACACCCGCCGTGTCTGCATCAGGTGCTGAACAGTTAGCAATGATTATCCGCCAGATGGAGATGAACATGAGTCAGAACTATGATTTTTCTACAGAAAAAACTGTCGAAGAAAATGCAGGAACAAACAGCACCCGCGCTCCGGAAGAAACAGCTAAAGCAACTGATAAAGATATTTTAGAAATAGTTGATTTTCTTAATAACGGACGTTTGACTAAAGCCACAGAAAAACTGAACAATTTGGGTATTTCATACCAACTTGATAAACCATCACAGACAATGTATACAATGAATAGCATTGAAGAGGTAACTCAACAGATAAAACCACCAACTTTAAAACTTGAGATTTCACATTTTGCTAAACAATACACTAGTTTGGAATATCAGAAAAAACAATCAGGACTTAACCGAGAAGAAGACACTAAATTCAGAGAACAGCAAAAACAACTTATTAATGACTTGATTCAAAAACACGGCATTAAGTCTATTGATGCAGATTACTTATTAGAAAAAATTGAAAAATGGGATGCTCAAAATCCGGGTATTATTTCCAACAGGGGGTTAACTACTGAATTATTATGGTTCCTTGCCGGAAAAGATGCTAAATTTGAACCAATAGATTATCAGCCACAAGAGCTGCCGGAGTTTAAATAAATCTCATATAAAAGCGGAGCTTTATGCTCCGCTTTTATTGTGATAAAATTTGCTTATGAAATATAAGTGGCTTAATCTAAAAAAGAATAGAGAAGTAATTATTTTTTTTAACGGCTGGGGTATGGACGAGAGTGTGATAAAACATTTAAACTATGGCAGTTATGATGTTTTGATGTTCTATGATTACAACACCCTTGATACTGATTTTGACTTTAAATCTTTGGAAAAATACGAAAAAAGATACCTTATTGCCTGGTCTATGGGCGTAATGACTGCATCATTATTTAATATTGATTATGCCCGAAAGACTGCTGTTAACGGAACGCTAAAACCTATTGATAATAAGTTTGGTATTCCTGAGAGAATTTATGATTTAACAGTAAGAGGCTTTAATGAAAAGGGAAGAGAACGCTTTATGAGAAGCATGTTCAGCGAAGCTTCACCGCTGCCGGAGGTCAAAAGAGATTTAGAGAATCAAAAAAGCGAACTTTCAGCCCTTAAAAATTATTTATCTAATGAAAGTTTTAAATATGATAAAGTACTGATAAGCCGGGATGATAAAATTATACCAGCAAAAAATCAGTCTGCTTTCTGGAACATAGAGCCTAATTTAGAGGGGGGACACTCACCTTTCCTTCTATTTAAAAGCTGGGAAGAACTCTTATGAATAAGAATTTAATACAGAAAAGATTTGCCAAAAACCTGAACACATATAATGATAATGCAAAAATTCAAAAAATCATGGCTGAAAAACTTGTATCACTATCAGACAGAAAAGATTATGATAGTATACTAGAAATTGGCTGCGGCACAGGACTTTTAACAGAAAAAGTTCTTAAAAGCTTTACTTTTAATACTTATACAGCGAATGATATTGTAGCTGACTGTAAAGAATATATTGACAAACTATCTGACAGGATAAATTTTGTACATGCAGATATTGAAGAAATTATAAGAAAAAGCACTCATAAATACGACTTGATTATCTCTAATGCAACATTTCAGTGGATTGAAAACTTTGAGGAATTTCTTTTATCGCTTTTATCCAAACTAAATCCAGGAGGTACATTATTATTCTCAACCTTCGGGCCTGAAAATTTTCGTGAAATATTTTATATCACAGGAAAAACATTGACATACAAATCATGCGATGAATATAAATCAATACTTGATAACTTTAATCATTATATTGAAGAAGAAACACATGTTTTAGCCTTCAAATCTGCAAAGGATGTTTTAAAACATCTTAAATACACGGGAGTAAATGCACTTGATTCAAACGGCTGGACAAAAGCTGACATGCTTAAATTTGAAGCAGGTTACAGCACAATTTGCTCTACCTCGCCAACACTAACATATAACCCTCTCTATATCAGAATAATAAAAAAATAAAATAGTACATCCGGTTAATATTCGTATAATAAGAAATATTATAGAATATTGGTTAAGTGTAAAAAATACGTTTATTAACGAACGCTTATTGAGGTGTTATGGAAATTTTTGAAATAGCAGAGATGCTTGGCGCAAATATCAACTACGAGAGTTTATTACAAACATTTTTTAAGGATTATCCTGATGCAATATGGATTAAGGATAAGAATTTAAAACTATTAAGCGCAAATAGCGCCTTTTATGAGCACTTTAATAAATCTGCTGATTGCTGTAATTCTTCTGGTGAAATGCAGATATTGCAAGAGAAACGTACTGTTACATTTAGTATTCATTCTAAAAAGAAGAATCAAGTTTTAGCTGTTACAGCAATGCCGGTTCTCAATAATAATTCTGTTGAGTGTATTTTATACATTTCTAAAGATATTACAGAACAGGAAGAGCTAAAAGAAAGATTTTTTGTAAATAAATATCAATTAAATGCACTTTTAGAAAATATTCCTAAAATTATCTATATGCAGGACTTAAACGGTCAATATATCACCGGCACTAAACATTCAAAAGCTTTCTTCAATGATGGATTTGACTATTTTCATAAAATACAGCTGGATTTCCAAAGTATTAATGCTACAAGAATGTGTGAAGACAAGTCTGTTATAGAAAATAATAAGCTCATAACATACGATAAAGAAATTGTTGACACTAGAGGTATTCCACACTGGTATACAATTTATAAAGCACCAATAAACGACTATCATAACAATGTAATTGGAATTGTTGTTATGGCTAAGAATATAGATGATGAGAAACATCTTCAGGCACAGCGGGAAACTTTTGTTGCTTCATTAGGGCATGACCTTAAAAATCCTACCCTTGCTCAGATAAGAGCAGTTGAATTACTGCTAAAAGGGGAATTTGGCTCATTAACAAAAGAACAACAGGAAATTTTAGGAATGCTTCTAGACTCTTGCAAGTATATGAATGCAATGCTTAGTTCTCTTCTTGCAACTTACAGAAACGAAAGAGGCGTGGTAAAGCTTAACTATGAAGAAGTTTCTCTGACTGACCTTGCTGAAGACTGCATCAGTGAAATGATTTATATTGCGAAAGATAAAAATGTCAATATTTCTATAGAAAAGAGGTGCGATATTCCTTTTGTTTATGGAGATAAGGTACAAATAAAACGTGTAATAATGAACCTTTTATCCAACGGCATAAAGTATGCATTCAAGGACACTGAAATAAAAATTAAAATATATAATGAAATTAATTTAACCTGTTTTAGTCTTGAGAACAGGAGCCCATATATTCCAGCAGAAAAACGCGAAGCAATATTTGCCCAGTACGTTTCTTTTGCAGAAGCACACAAAGAACTGGGAATAGGATTAGGCCTCTATACCTCGAAAAAGATTGTTAACGCACATGCCGGTACAATTTTTGTTGAAAGTTTTGAAGACGAAAGAACAGTATTTGGCTTCAAAATTCCAAACGTTAAAGATTCTATATGCGCTGCCAAAACTGTTTCTTTTTAAGCTGTAACCTGAACTGACAGATTTTTGATAATTTCAAGCAGTTTATTTACCATCAAATCTTCGTATTTTTGAGCATTTTCTTTGCTGTCAGCTTCAAACCTCAATGTAAATACAGGTTCAGTATTGCTTTGTCTTATGAGGGCAAATCCCTTTTCAAACACAATACGCATACCGTCAATTGTAATAATATCTTTTATATTAGTCCCGAAGAAATCAGGATTTTCGGCAATTACTTTCTGGAACTCTTCTAAAGTTTGGGCTTTCAAAGAATTCGGACAAGGCAGGCGAACTTCACTTGAAGAGTATATGGATTTGAATGGTTCAAGCATATCTGTTATTTTAAAATTAGGATTTTCTTTTTTCTTTCCGGCTACAATTTGAATTATGCGGCATCCTGCATAAACAGCATCATCAAATCCATAATAATGATCTTTAAAGAAAGTGTGTCCGCTCATTTCTCCTGCCAGAACAGCTCCGGTTTCTCTCATTTTTGATTTAATATAACCGTGCCCTGTTTTACACATAACAGCCACACCGCCATTTTCATTAATAGTATCGTAAAGCACCTGTGAACATTTAACCTCAGAAACAATTACCGGCTTTATGCCTTTTGCATTATATTCTTTGATAACATCTTCCGCATAGATTAGGAGAAGCTTATCTCCTGTCATAGAGTTGCCGTCAGAATCAATAACCCCTATTCTATCGCTGTCACCATCAAATGCAATACCTAAATCGGCTTTATTTGCAACAACAGCTTTTTTAATATCCGTAAGAGTTTTTTCATCACTAGGGTTTGGATGGTGATGAGGAAATCTTCCATCAGGCATTGAATAAAGTTCAATTACTTCACACCCGAGAGCTCTATATAACTTAGGCGCAACAACACCGCCGGTTGCATTGGCACTATCCACTACAACCTTTATACCTTCGCCGATTCTGCCGAACTTTTTAGTCATTTCCTCTATGTAGTCCGGAATTAAATCATATTCATTAAGAATACCAAACGCTACAGGAGGAATTGCAAGTTTGTATTCTTCCATAGTCAGTTCTTTGACAACTTTAATCTGTTCTTCATTCAAAGATTGTTTTGCATAAGTCATTTTAAGTCCGTTATACTGGCTCGGATTATGACTTGCTGTAATAATCATCGCGCCTGTAACCGGCATATATTTTGTAATGTACGGAGGTAGTCCTACAACTTCTGAATAATATCCGAGAGGTGTCGGTGCAAGCCCCATATCAACAACATTAGCACCACAGGAACGAATACCTTCTATCAGCGATTTTGAGAGCGATGCAGAATGAAGTCTTGCATCGCGGCAAACAGTTATCCAGATTTCTGAAGGCTGTTTTTTAGCTTCTTTTGCTAAAAATTGAACAAAGCCGCGGCCTGTATAATAGAAAAGTTCTTCTGTTATATCATCTCCGTAAATTCCTCGTATATCATTCTTTCCAAATGCTGAATCTTTTAGCATAACTCCTCCTTAAAATAACTATAGTATAATAATAACATGGATAAACATAAAAATTTAATTTTTGTACTACCGGCGCTTGCCGGAACTTTTATATTCATTATTATTCCCATTTTTTGTTCTTTTGCATTAAGTTTTACAGAGTGGGATTTATTGAATGAGATTAAATTTGTTGGACTGGATAACTACAAAAGTATTTTATCAGAACCCGAATTTCTGCAAATTCTCTTAAACACTTTTATTTATGCTATCTCAACAACTATTTTTGCAGTCATAATCCCTTTATTGATTGCAGCTGCATTAAACACAAAAATCAGAGGCAGTGAAGTTTATAAGACAATCTACTTTCTTCCGTTTATAACTCCTGCTGTTGTAATAGCAATCGTCTGGTCGTGGATTTTTGACCCCAATATCGGAGGGATAAATCTTCTTTTTAAAACACATTTAAACTGGTTATTTGACACGCACCTTGCTATGCCTGTACTTATTTTTGTATCTGTTTGGAAGCTTATCGGCTATAATGTTGTTTTATTTCTAACTGGATTTTCGACAATAAACCAAAATGTTTACGAGGCTGCAAAAATTGATGGTGCAGGCGCTAATGAAACTTTTTGGGATATAACACTTCCGCTCTTGAAACCTACAACATATTTTGTAACTCTGGTAACGGCAATTTCGTCATTCCAGATTTTTGATTTAATCTATGTTATGACGTCAGGCGGTCCTGCAAATTCTACAAATGTTATAGTCTACTCAATATATAAATACGCATTTGAGTATTTTGATATTGGTAAGTCCTGCGCTTTAGCCTATATTCTGTTCGGGATAATTTTTGTTTTAGCTCTTGCTCAAAAACAATTCCGCAAAGGCTAAGTATGTTCAATTTTCGTTAACAATTTGCAGATAAAATTCACTATTATTTTTAATATCCAAAATACAATTTTGTAATATTTTTTATATCTTTTATTACTTTTTTATTCTTCATAAAACCTCCTCGCTATAAATTATCGATTAACAAAATAAATTATAATTTATCGTTTTGTTATTGTCAAGAGTATAAAATTAAATTATGGACGAACAAAAAATATTAGAGAATTTTGGAATAAATTTCAAACATTACAGAAACAAAGCAAAATTATCACAAGATGATGTTGCAGATATTACAGGTTTTAGTAAACCATATATAAGCAATGTTGAATGTGCAAAGCACAATCTTTCTCTTGTGAATGCTGTTAAATTCGCAAATGTTGTTAATAAAACTGTTGATGAAATGATAAAAGATTTGTAAACTTTATTTACCTATTTTAAAATCAGCGCTTTATCATCAAAGTAATTCAATTTCATTGCCTGTTTAACTTCTGCTAAAGTATTTGCAGCAACTTCTTTGGCCTTACCGGTTCCATCAACAAGAATATCGTAAACTGCACCCATATCCTGTTCAAACTCTTTTCTCTTAGTTCTTATTGGTTCAAGTTCTTCATTTACAATACTGTTTAAAAATCTTTTAACCTTAACATCGCCGAGCCCGCCTCTCTGGTAATGCTCTTTAACCTCGTCTAATGAAGCGTAATCATTCCAGTATTTTTCAAAGTGTTCCGGTTTGCAGAATGCATCCAGATAAGTAAATACCGTATTGCCTTCAATATGCCCCGGATCAGTAACTTTAAGATGAGTCGGATCTGTATACATACTCATAATCTTCTTCTGCACATCCTCTGCCGTATCAGAAAGATAAATACAATTACCGAGTGATTTGCTCATTTTAGCTTTTCCGTCAATGCCCGGAAGCCTCATACAAACTTGATTATCAGGAAGAAGAGCTTTTGGCTCAATTAAAACATCTTCGCCATAAATATGATTAAATTTTCTAGCAATTTCTCTTGTCTGTTCTATCATTGGAAGCTGGTCTTCCCCGACAGGTACAGTATCTGCTTTAAAAGCTGTTATATCTGCTGCCTGACTAATCGGATAACATAAGAATCCGACAGGAATACTTGATTTAAAATCTCTCATCTGAATTTCAGATTTTACAGTCGGATTAAGCTGCAATCTGGCAAGAGTTACCAGATTCATATAATAAAAAGTTAATTCGGTTAACTCCGTAACCATTGATTGAATAAATATTGTTGAAATATCAGGATTTAAACCGACAGACAAATAATCAAGAGCAACCTCCATAATATTTTGTCTTACTTTATCAGGATTATCAAAATTGTCTGTTAATGCCTGCGCATCAGCAATCATTATATAGATATTTTTATAATCTCCGGAATTTTGCAGCTCTACTCTGCGTTTCAAAGAGCCCACATAGTGCCCTAAATGCAGTCTGCCGGTTGGTCTATCACCTGTTAAAATCGTTTTTGCCATAAAAATATCTCTCCTTTAGTCTGTTTAACCATAATGGCGGCACTTTGTCAATAATCGCTTCATTTTATCAAATATTGCATGAAAAATTGTTTTGTACTTCGCACACTCAGGGTCAAGAAGATATAATTTACCTTCTTTAGACATACCCAGCTGAAAAACATCTCCGTCCAACAAATCATATGGTCTTAATCCTGCTGCCTTTATCATATCTTTCATAATCGAAACAAACCCTTCACTCAATCCGTGCTGAAAAAGTTTTTCTTCGACGTAATAATGAATTTTACCGGCTTTGCCATGTTTATAAATGGGAACATCAAAACTCTGCACAGGCCTGTTTAGCGGGAAATGATTTGTTTCTGTAAGTTTCAAAATATTGCCGTCAGAAGTTTCAAATACAACAGCAGATGAGCCTCTGCCCAGATATTTTGAAACTTTTATATTTGAAAGTTCTTCATTTTTACTCACATTTTTTAGAAAGATATCAAGACGCGTTTCTGCTGCAGAGATTCTCTTATCAGATTTTTGACATTCTTGCAGTGCTCCTGTTAAAGTTAACGGTCTTTTATATACAACTTCATTAGTAATTTCCATATCTGTGTTAAAAGCCCTAAAAATTAAAAATTGCTATTTTTATTACACAATGTAAAGTTTAGACAAGTGATTTAGAAAATAAGTCCTGATAAGCATTAGGATTGTTCTCATCAGCGTACCGGCATTTTCTATACGAAATATTTTCTTTTATCCACGGGATTAATTTATCATAAACTTCTGAGGTCATTTTTGTAAACATTTCCGGCTCTATTAACGGCAGGGTATTGGTTATACGAAAAATTTCTTCAAGTTTTTCTTTAAGTACAGCTTCCGGTTTTTTATACTCTCGGCAATATTGTTTAAATAAACCCTCATTCAGCTCCCGCCTTTCTCTAACAATATTCTTCAAGCTCATAACAGGTTCGTCAGGAAAAATATCCCGCCCGTCATTAAAACTTCTGTAAATTGCAAGCGCAACTTCCGGACTCTGCGGTAATTCTATTTCAATAAAATTTGATAAAATATCCTTATTTTCAGAAGTCATATTTAACGCAAATGCCGTTTGCAGGAGCGGACGCATTACTGCTTGAAACCCTACCGGCCTAACTATATTTTTATTAATAACATGCATTAGTGATTGATTTGCAATATACAATGTCGGTTTATATTCATAAAAATCCTGAACAGGATAATATTTCCCGTCTTTACAAACTGTATAAGCAAAAAATAACGCAACTCTTACATCCTTTGTAACATCAAGATAATTGGTTGCAAATTCATAGTGCTGGGCAACCGCATCTAAATCAAATTCAAAAAAGTGCCCCATCACGCTTAGGCTTCTTAAGAGCGTATAGTAAGGCGTCTGCTTAAAGAAAAGCTTAAACTCCTCTCTTTTAATATATTCAACACAATGCATAATTTCATTATTAACAATATTCGGACGCAAATAGCCCGGAAGCATTTGCTTATGATTAAAATTCTGACCTCTGTATAAGCAGGGTTCTGCCTCGCGGCCAATAATAATTTTTGCACTGCCATCAAAATCTTGCACAAAAAAACCTTTTTTAGTAAAATCCTCTTTGCGGTAAAACATCAATTTTTGAGCCATACATTTAGTCATCATAATTGAAATTAAGTCACCGGCTGTATCAAAAGTCATAGGCGAAAGATCAAAGCCTTCCTCTTCCGGCACAATAATATAACAGTCTTTATTTTTTATATAATTGTAAAGATTTTGAACGAGAAATACTATACGTTTTAATATTGAAAACTTTTTAATTTCAGCCCTTCTGTAAGCATTCTTCCAATGCGCATAACCTAAAAAAGCATCTATTTCATTTTCAATATCTTGAATATATCCCGCAATATTATCAACATCTATAAATTCCACCAATTTTTGGTGTGAATAATGAGCTGCTGTTTCCATTAATTTGAACGTCGCATAAATACACATATTAATAGTGAAAATTAACTGAGGGAATGTTTTATTCCTATGTTGTTCAAGCAAAATCAAAATCTGGTTTAAATCTCCTTTAGACCAGCCATTCAATTCTTGATTTATAAAGTTAATAGACTTAAAAATATCTCTGTTATTGGTGATAAGCTTAAGTATTAAATCTACAATCATAGGTTCTTTTTTAATAGTGAATGCATAACTGCCAACATTAATATTTAAAGACATTTCCGGAGGATCCATTAAAGAAAAGACTTCTGCAATATTCTCAATATTTTTGTTATGCAAAAATTCATCGATAATAGAACACTTATTCCGAACCATTTGTTTTATATTTATAAGGTATTGGAAAAATTCATACAAAGTTAATTGCAAGAAATTAAGCCCTTCTGTCTGCAGCTTTTTTGTCTTTATTTTTTCCAGAATAAAATTGAGAACTAATAATGCAGCTCCAGTACAAAAAATCAGAATAGCAGTAAAAATATATTGTTGCATTCCCTCTAACAATTCTCCTATAAACTTTCTCTATATATCTGATAATTTCTTATATCTCTAAAATTCCAGTTTATCCCCCTCTTAACAATTTTTGCAGGATTACCAGCCAGAACAACATTCGGCTCTTCAAATTTCTTTGTAACAATACTTCCCCATCCAATTATTGAATCATCTGAAATTTTAGTATTTTTGCCAATTTTTACGTCTTTTCCAATCCATACATGCCTGCCTATTTCAATTTTATCGCTAAAGTTAAGGGCATTGCCTTCCAGATCCGTAACTGTATGGACATCAGTGCACCAAATATCAATTCCCCACGAAATCATGCAATCATCCCCGATTGAAATAGATGTACCGCTCTCCTGTAAAAACAATCTGGCCCCGCAAACAATAATATTATCGCCAATCTCAATAGAACAATTATCAGCATCTCGTTTTACCCCCGGCGTAAGCGTATCCTCCGGCGGATTTCCTATATTTATAGTCAAACCGGTCAATCCGATTGTATCATTTACCGGATAAAAAATCTTACCGAGATTTATAGTGTTGCAGCTTCCGTATACTGCAATTAACAAGCCTTTCTGGGTTTTAAATTTTTCCGGATTTTCTACTTTAAGTCTTACGGTATTATTCTCTCCATGAAGCTGTATAAAACTTATATTTTCAGCCTCAATCTCTGTTTTGTCAGGTAATTCTAATATAATTTTATTTGTCATAATTTTATCCTCCACAAAAATTATATTTCCTGAGAGTTACTATCAGTCAAGTATTACAACTAAAATAAACTTAATTGTTCTGATTTGTCTTTTTCCTTATAAACTTTCTCAAACTTACTTAAATTCAATAAGTCATCTTTTATTTTTGCCAGAAATGGTGAAATTTCTAAATTTCTATAAGCACCAAGCCACATTCGTTTTTCTGAATGTGTAAGGTATAAGCGGTCTTCTGCTCTTGTCATACCAACATATAAAAGGCGTCGTTCCTCCTCAATTTCATCAGGAGTTTTTGCTCTATATAACGGTAATATTTCATTCTCCAGACCGGCAATAAAAACGCATTTAAACTCCAGCCCCTTAGAAGCATGCAGCGACATTAATGTAATTCTGTCCGCACGCTTGTCCAGTATATCTGCTTCCGTTAAAAATGATATCTTGTGAATGAAATCATTCTTATCATTACTTTCTTTTGCAAGTTTAAGAAGATAATTCAGAATATACCTGTCAATCTTCTCGCCAAGAATTTCTATTTGCTCAGAAACGGGCTGCAAATCATTAAGTTTCTTGAGTATCTCTTTTATATCTTTTCGTTCACATAATAAATCATTCGATAATTTAACAAAAGGCATTCCGGATCTTTTCAAAGCTTCTGATATTGGAGGAAGCTGTGAGGATGTTCTATATAAAATTGCAAAATCTGAGAACGAATAATCTTCATTTTCTCCGCCGCTTCTTGCTGAATCTATGGAGAAGAAACTATGCCCTCCTATTAAACTCTCAATAGTGCTTGTAATATATTCTGCTTCTGCCTTATCTGTAGGCGCTGAATGTATCGTAATCTTTTCGTGCGGTTTATCAAATGCTGATACAATATTAAAACAATTAATCATCTGGTTAGACGCACTAACAATACTATTTGTAGAACGGTAATTATTTTTCAGATTTACAATTTTTGTATCTGGATAATCTTCTGTAAAAGAGTTAAAGAACTTAGCATCTCCTCCTCTAAATCCGTATATAGCTTGATTAGGGTCGCCGATTACAAAAATATTACCATCCGACGGCACCAGCATTCTGATTAACCTGTATTGATTTTCATCAATATCCTGATATTCATCTACGGATACATACCTGAATTTTTCACGATACCTGCAAAGAAGCTCCGGATTTTCTTCAAAAAGCTCAAGTGTAAGAGTAATCAAATCATCAAAGCTTAATGCATCCTCGTCCATTGTTAAAGCTTTTTCCTCGTCTGACATAACCCTTATTTCTCTGTCCAGATTTTCCCTAAGAATACTAAAACAAAGAGAATGGAATGTATGAAGATTTATTTTATCAGAAGCCTCTCCCAACAATTTTGAGAGTCTGCTTCTCATTTCTTCAGCTGCTCTTCTTGTAAAAGTTATACCTAAAATATTTTCAGGCATAATCCCCTTATTATTTATTAAATAAGCAATTCTGTGTGTTAAAACGGTAGTTTTACCTGACCCGGGACCAGCAGCGATTAAAAGTTGATTTGAATTTTCTGTTACCGCAGCTTCCTGATACTCATCCAGTCCCTTTTTCTTAGGCTGTTTTTCAACAACAGGAGTTTTTTCAATAGCTGCTTCCACGGGCTTAGGAATATCAATATTAAGCTTTAGATTTACAAACTTTTTTTTTACAAGTTCACTATCTTCAAAAAGTCTTATAATTCCATATTCACCATCATACCCCGCCTGCTTAATAACTTTTCCTTCTCTAAGGCGTGATACAGCTTCACCCAAAAGTGTAGATGACTTTTTAAGTTCATCAACAGGTACTTCTCTAAGAATTGATAATTCCGATCCGAATTTAGAGGTAAGACGCTCATATTCAGCAGAAACACTCTTAGAAGCGGTTCCAACGCCTAAAATTTCAGCCAGAATTTCCTGCAAAGGTACAAGACTAAAAGTTTGTCCTGCCGTTGCAGGCGGTGTAATTATTTCTTTGCGGTCAGAAAGCTCGTTAACTCTGTAAGAAACCCCTATTGTAAGAGGTTTCCCGCAGACCGGACAAATTCCATTTAATGCTTTTGTTTCTTCCGGCGTCAAACAGACGTTACATTTTCTATGTCCGTCCTCGTGATACTTTCCCTCTTCCGGAAAAAATTCAACAGTTCCGCAATAGCCATCACCCGTTTTTAAAGCATTCATGATTGAATAATAATCAGGTTCCTTAGTAAAAACAGTAGCTTCTCTGGCTAGTTTTGAAGGGGAGTGGGCATCAGAGTTTGAAACAAGTCTGAACTTATCTAATTTTGATACATGCCAGTTCATTTCTGGATCAGAAGAAAGCCCTGTTTCAACTGCAAAAATATGCTCTGAAAGGTCGCCGTAACAATCCTCTATAGAATCAAAACCTGATTTTGAGCCTAATACAGAAAACCATGGGGTCCAAATATGAGCCGGAATGATATAAGAATTTTCACCTGCTTCAAGAACAGTTTCCAGAAGGTTTCTTGAATCAAGCCCTAATATTGGCCTTCCATCTGATTTTATATTTCCAATAGTTTCAAGTTTCAGGCGAAAGTTTTCTGCTGCTTGTAAATCAGGCACAAAACAAACATGATGCACCTTTCTTGTCTTATCCCATTTTTTATAAATCGTAGAAATTTCAACGCTCAAAATAAATTTTACAGGTTCGGTTCCTTGAAAAATTTCTTTTTCGATTTCCGGTTTAAGTCTAAAAGTTCCATTTTCTGAAGGTACAAGCTTCTCTTTTATTTCATTAAACCAGGCCGGATGTGTAAAATCTCCGGTAGAAATCAGACTAAGCCCTTTCTTTTTAGCCCAGAATGCAAGTTCTTCTAAATTACAGCTCTTACTAGTAGCACGCGAGTATTTTGAATGTATGTGTAAATCTGTATAATAAAGCATTGTGATAGATCTCCATGTACAATTTATTATACCAGATAAATAATATTTATATTTATTTTAATTAATAATAAGTTCTGTACTGATGACTTATTAAATTTTATTGGTAATTGCTATCAATTGCTTGTTCTCGCATAATACACTATACCTGAATAAAATTAAATTCAAATATTCAACAAGCTGAACCAAGTTTTCAAGCTCTAAGTTTTTGCCGTCCGAGTATCAAAATGTAGAAAATAAATCCAAATCTAATTTCAGTGCAGTAAAATGTGCTGTTTTTACTAAAAAAGTGACTTTTAGAGATTTTCTAAAAGTCACTTTTTAAATTGGTTGCGGGAGTCCGCATTGAACGTGTTTGGAAGATTGAAAGTAAGGTTAGACGGACATCTTCCGATGATGTAATTTCATTCATTAGTAAAAAAGGGGTATTTTCTCGTAATTTCATGGAAAAAACTATAAGTTTAACAACAGGTCAAGCATACTGGTATATACGCCATTTCTTGAATACAGGCCTGATAAGAAAACTAAGAAAAACAGAGCATGTCGACAATAAAGGAAAACAACAAGCATTGTATAAATTCATTTCAAATTAATAAGTATAATAAATTTTTTATAATGATTAAACAGGACCTTGACAAATATGTGGGTTTAACCTACAATATTAATAAGGACTTCATAATGGAAAAACAAATTATCTACTATTATACACAAGAGGGTAAATGCCCATATAAAGATTGGTTCAACAATCTTGATACTTCAATACAATTACGAATAGATAAGCGTGTTGAAAAGTTAAGAGCAGGTCTTTATGGAGATAATAAACCACTTCAGAAATCTGAATTATCCGAATTACGTATGGATTTTGGTGCGGGGTATCGGATTTATTATTACGACCTTGGTACAACAGTAGTACTATTTATTGCAGGAAGTAATAAAAAAGACCAAAAGAAAACAATACAACAGGCTAATATTTACTTTGATGACTATATTGAAAGGACAAAATAAAATGACTTTAAATGATAAACAAAAAAAATTTATAAATAATGCCCCTAAATGGGAAGATGACCACTTAGAACGCTTACAAGATACAAAATATCAAAAAGAGTGGTTAGAACTTACGTTAAATGAATTCTTAAAGGACGGCAATGTTGAAACTTTTATTAGATGCCTAACGGATGTTGTTAAAGTTAGAGTTAAAATTAGTGGCAGAGGTGAAATATCAAGACTGGCAAAAGAATTAAAAATTGACCGTAGTAATTTATCTGAAATTGTCAACGGTGATAAACAACCTCGTTTAGAAACAGCTTTTAAACTTTTGAATGGGTTAGGATATAAGTACGATATTAAACTGGAATCAGCTTGATAGGGTAAAGATATTTTTCTGTGATGTCATTTTTGAGTTGAACAAGAAAAAGTCTTTTTTCGTAATTTCATGAAGAAAACAAAAAATTTGACCTTAATAAAAATGTTAATTTATTCATAATATTTTAAACAACATTTTTTATATTTCTTTCCACTGCCACAAGGACAAGGTTCATTTCTTCCAATTTTCTTTTTATGTGCTTGTTGTTGAGTTATTCTACTATTTATAAGCATTTCGATAGTATTTGCATATTTGATTTTATTTTCGTCACTAATCTCTATTGTATATTCTTGAATATCAATATCATAAATTTTATTTTCAGAATCAAAATACATTTTTAAACAATATCTTAAAGGTTGGTTAGCAATTAGCATAGATGCATATACGAGGTCATCTAAGTCCTGTTGTATATAAATAATATTATTATCTTGTAAACAAAAAGCTGATATATCAATTATGTTTAAGTGTTGCAATTTTTTTGTCGAAAATTGGTTCAATAAAACGGTGTTTATTAAATGAATTAAAAAATCTCTACCATTTCCACTAAAATCAAGCATTGATGAAACAACATGAAAACAACCTGTTTGTTTTTTAGCTTGTATCAAGTTAATCAGCTTTCTTAACTCTAATGGCATTTTTTGTTGGGGTTTTAAAGGTTTTTCTGATTCGTTATAATATCTGTCCTGTTTTATAAAATAATCGTCAATATTTTTTGTATAATCATAGTAAGTTATATTAGTTATATTTTTTTCATTCATCAGCTCTTTTGTATGTTGAATATAGTCATTAAATTCAAAATACAAAGCTAAGTGGTCTAATTCATCATTCAAATCAATTTCAGGAGAATTACTAGCTTTTGCTCTTTTTTGTAAAAAATGCAAAAATGTTAGACTTTCTTGTTCAAACAAATGTGAATATACTCGTAATTCATCAATACTCAAACCCCATATTGGCACATTGTGTGGTATATTAAATCCATTTTCCTTTAGCATCGGAACATTGTTAGCAATAATATTAAAATTGTCTAAGGAAATGCTACATAAAAATACTTTCTCAATTTCACTTTTTTCGAGAACATATTTAATATTACCATCGTTTTGATTTTTATTGCTATTATAAAAAGTTATCTCAGAATCTTTTTCTAAAAGAGTTTCTATTCTAGATGCTTGATTTATAGGTTCTTCCAATAATTTTATAATTGATTGTTTATAGTTAATATAATCAGTAATTGGAGATTTTGTTTTAAATTTACCCCCTTTGATTTCCACAATAATTGCCACTTTATCAAATATAATTAAAAGGTCATTTTCTATCCAATTATCTTGTGATAGGTAATAATTATTTTCTAAATAAGTAGCTTTTGGAAGAATATTTTTAAATAAATTAACTGTTATACTTTGACAGGTTTTTCCTTGTATCTTATTCCATTTGTTTTGATATGAAGGATTTTCCTCTAAGATTACTCTTTCAATATTTCGATAAAGATTGTCATATAATGATTGTATTTCAAAGCAATAATATTTGTCTTGATATTTCAAAAAAGGTTTTTCAGATACAGGAATCTTTTTAATTGGAAGATAAGCATATTTTCCAACTCCAAAATTTTCATTTTCTCCTATACCACATGAAAATTTTCCTAATAATTTTTCTGAGAAATTTGTTGAAACTTGTAAATCAAATAAATCATATCCACAAATTTTAGCAAAAGCATTATTAAGTCTATCGTCATCCATTTGTAAAGAGAATAGTTGTTCTATGTTAAGTGCAGGGTTATCATCTGCATTTTTACAAAATTTTTGATGTGCTTCTCTTAAAATTTCCCAAGCTTCAAAATATCCTCTTATAATGGAGTACTCCACATTTTTTAAGTTTTCAATAAAATCAGCAACAGACATTTCAAAAGTCTTTATAAATATTTCATTATGGGGCTGTAATAACTCTTGTAAATGTATTAGTTCATGACATCTATATCTTTTGCCCTTTACATTAAGCCATTCTAATCGAGCTTTTAGTTGTAATTTATCAATTGTATTGTTGGTTTTTTCATTCTCATCAAACATTAGCAATATATTTGAAGACATATGTATTGCTTTTGCAGTTTCTAATAAGTCTTGGAATATATTTTCTTCTATTGTTTCTTTAGGATTATCATTTAATTTTACGGAATATACGATACTTTGAAGATAAGGTAAAATATTTAGCAATATTTCAAAATCTGGATTTGCACTTTGATTTTTATATATGACGCAAAAACGCATTATTTCCTCATAACATCTTTTTAAGATTGTCAAAGGAGAATATTGTTTTACAATATCTAATAACGTATTGATTTTATTTTTAATGTCTTCCTGTGAATGCGTATATAATTCCTGAAAAGATAATTTATCCAATAGCATATCCTCTTTGTTAGTGACAATTTGGTGACAATGCCTATATTTTAACATAAAAAAGAGAGTTCCAAAAACCTTGAAACTCTCTTTTATCAAATGGTTGCGGGAGCTGGATTTGAACCAACGACCTTCGGGTTATGAGGGGCTTAAACTAGCCACCGAGCATATTTTGAGTTATTTCACATTGTTTTATGAAACTCTTAAAAATGCTTGATTTTGGCTCAAAAAGAGAAAATGATTTTTCACATTTTTTCACATCAATAAAACTTTGTTTTTTAGTTTTATGGGAACAATTTAGGAACAAAATTTTACGTAACTTATATGTTTAACGTGAGGTTATTCAGATAAATTCTGTTAATACTTTATGATAATTTAATATGTTTATATATAAATGAGCACTTTAGTTTAATCCTGATTAATCTGATAATATAGGTATACATTAAAATTTTTGGTAACAGGTAACAAAAGACAAAGAAGTAAACAACCGATTATCACGCAATTATGTTACTGAGTGTTACCGATTTCTACACGATTTCAGGCTTTGTGTCTATGAGCATTGCATAAGCTTTGTCAATTTTCTGATGTATCATACGTACAAGCGGAGTGATATTGCCGATTTCTGCTATTTCATGAAAATTCTCGCAGAATACTTCCGCTACTACACTTGAATTGTACACATCTTCTACAAGCTTATACAATTCCTTAATGTCTAATTTTTCTTTGTCTAACTCTAAATCTTCCATAAACCCTATTATATCAAGCAATTACAGGGATTGAAACAGCTAAAATGTATTGAATTTAAAGAGTTTTGGTTATTTTTATTGTATGATAATTTTATGGATAAAGTTGATGCATTTTTAGCACAAAATATCATAAAGCAAAGTGTATTATATAAGAATATTGCAACTAAAGTTAAACAAGGTGATTATGACATTTTGTTTTATTTCTCGAATATTGAAAAATTAGAAGTCTTTTTATTAATGCAAAATCTTATAAAAGATGCAAGCCAAAAAGTTTTTTTATTCAGACAGGCTTGGACAATGGCAGAGTGTAACTATATGTATATTGATGAAATAAAAAAGTTTTTCCTAGAATACAAAGACATGATAATGACAGAAAAAGAAAAAGATTATTTAGAGAACTTGCCGAATAAATTCACAATATACAGAGGAGCAAACATCCCATCAGAAATAGATAAAGGCATATCTTGGTCTATTGATAAAAAGACTGCTAATAAATTTATTAAAATGCCAAAAACATTGTTTTTAGAAGTGGCAAATGGAAGAACTTTGCCATTCGTTTATAATCTTCGTAAAAAGCAAATAAAAAAGGAAAATGTTATTTGCTATATAAATGAACGCAACGAAGATGAAATCATTTATTGGGAAAGATAGTTGAGTTATAAATATGTACATTGTGAAAAATTTTTATTATATTAAAAATATCATTATGTAAAAATTTTTTATAATAAAGATTTTGAGATTTATTTAATGTATAATAAATTTTAGCAAGAGAAGGTGCAAATGAAAAAATATGGATATAAAACTAAATATGGGGAATGTATTTGTACCGATTCGTTAATTGGTTTACAAAGTCTTAATGATAACAGTATTGATTTAGTTATGACAAGTCCGCCATTTGCATTGCAAAGAGAAAAAGAATATGGTAATAAATCTCAATCTGATTATATAGATTGGTTTTGTCAGTTTGCAGAACTTGTTTATAATAAACTCAAAGAAACAGGTAGTTTTGTTATTGATTTGGGTGGCGCATATCAAAAAGGTGAACCGGCATATAGTTTATATCAATTCAAACTACTCATAAAATTATGTGAAGAAGTTGGCTTTGAATTAGCACAACCATTTTATTGGCATAATCCTTCTGCATTACCAGCTCCTATAGAATGGGTAAATAAAAGAAAAATCAGAGCAAAAAATTCGGTTAATACAGTTTGGTGGTTATGCAAAAATCCAAAACTATGCAAAGCGGATATTACAAAAGTTTTGACACCATATTCTGATAGAATGCTAAAACTTCTTGAAAAACCAACTGAGTTTATAAAACAAGAAAATACAATAAGACCATCTGGACATGTGTTAGGAATGTCGTCTTGGACTAGAGATAATGGTGGTGCTATACCTCCGAATATGTTGCAAATACCAAATTCTGAAAGCAATAGTAAATATTTAAAATATTGTAAAGCAATGAATGTAAAAGGACATCCTGCTAGATTTCCGATAGCATTACCTGAATTTTTCATTAAATTCTTAACAGAACAGAATGATTTAGTAGTAGATATATTTGGTGGTAGTAATACTACAGGTCAAGCAGCAGAACAATTAAAACGAAAGTGGCTTAGTTTTGAGTTATCAAAAGACTATGTTGCTGCATCATCTTTTAGATTTATTGAAAATTCAAAAGATTTAGATTGTGTATATTCAAATATTCTAAATGAAAACTTTATTGATTTAACGGACTTGATTGAAGTTGAGCAACTGCTTCTTCTGGGTTAATTGGGTTTGTTTTATCAATAGGATAAATTCTTATACCATTTTCTCTTACAAACTTAATTGGTATTTTAGGGTTATTCAAATGACTCATTGTTTGTAATTTATCTTCCCAATGCTTATACATAGGTTCCAATGTTTTTGGTGAAAGAACATAAATTTCTAAAAGATGTAAGCCTTGATAAATAGCAAAAGACCAAGGTACTTTTCTATATTTGTCTATTATAGTTTGATTGGTATGATGATTTGTGCTGAAACCGGATGCAGATGTTTCAATATTTATGGACTTCATTTCCCATTCAATACCACTTTCTGAAACAGAATCATTACCTTCTCTACCTGGAATAATTTGCATATTCATATAAATTATTTGTTGAAGAATTTTTGCACCATTATCTTGAAATATGTCGTTTATACCATATTTCTTAGCTAATTCTTCTAAAGCATGCAGATTTTGCCATAGTTGCTCAATCTGTTTAATTCTACTTTTATGTTCAGTATCAAAAAATGCCATTGTTAAAATCCTATTTTATAACTTGCATAAACATGATACTACAAAAATTAGCATTGGCTCAATGTTTAATATTCTTGTGTTTCAGATATGTACGTTTGAAATTTCTTGAATACAATAATTTTATAAATTTAGGTAAAAAATAGTAAAATCAGACTTTTTAACTAAATTTTCAGAATAGCTAAATCCACGTTGAACACAGAGAACACTTTTTAGAGTAGTTAATATAAAACTATATAAAACTGTCAAAAGTTCAACAGGATTAAACGTCGTATCACTCGTAAATAAAGAGGTAAAAGTATGGACTATTTAAAAGAATTTAACTCATTATTGCAAAATTTAGACCGCTCGAAGTCAGTTGCAACAGTTTTTGACGATTTTTTGTCATTGGCTACATTATCGTTAGCGCAACCATTTTATCGGAGCGACCAACTTGAACAACAGTATTTAGAGATAGTGGGGAGATACACAAAAGAGCAAGCAAATGAATTTAGTCAAATGCTTGCTCTTATTGTTTTAGCACTTGATGAGAAACATCAAGACTTTTTAGGACAAGTATTTTCTGCAAACAATTTTGGTAATGCACGTAAAGGGCAGTTCTTTACACCGTATCACGTTAGTAAACTTATGGCACAGATAAATTTTACAGACATAGAAAATCAACTTGCAGAGAAAGACTTTGTAACATTAGCAGAGCCTTGTTGTGGTAGTGGCGGAATAATCATAGCATTTGCAGAAACATTGAAAGAACAGGGTTACAACTATCAACATCAGCTTTTTGTTGAAGCAATAGACATTGACGAAACTTGTTTCAAAATGGCATACATTCAGCTTTCAATACTCGGTATTCCTGCAAGAGTAATGTTAGGTGATACACTTGCGTGGAAGTTTCAGAAAGTCTTATATACACCACTTTACTTTGTAAACGAATTTGAATACAAACTAAAACATCAGCAACAAGAACAGAAAAAGCCCACTATCGTTGAAATGAAACAGTTGAGTTTGTTCAAGAATTAAAAATAGTTTCGGCTTCTTTGATTCCTAATGGAGATATTTTACAGTCTTGATTGGTATATTCGATAAGTCTTTTTTGATGTAAATCTTTTAAAATTCTGTTCTTAAAAAGACTAAAATTCTTATACTCCGTATTATCAAAAAGTTCTTCATCTGTCTGGTTATTTTTGTAATATAGCAAACAAATAACTTTCTGAGCTGTTGTTAAATCATTTTTAAGAATACGAATACTGTCACCTGTATCCCAAACAATCTCAATTTCTTTGCAAGTTATTTGTTTTATAAGTTCAACGGTTTCATCAAATGAAAGATTTGAACTTAGACGTACAATTTCTGCAAGAAACCACTTAGTTTGTTGTAACAATAAAGTTGCATCAATTTCATTCGGATCTATATTGCACAAATGTACTGCACCTCTTTTGTTTCTTAAACAATACATACTAAATAAAATTCTTGGCATAATAATTCTGAAAATTTCAGGTTTATTTGGTATGCTTTCCCAACGACTTAAAGTACTATTTTGAAATTGAGGAAGCGGATTACTTAAATCGGTACAACTACCATTTAATTCATATTCAATAACTCTGAAAAAAGCCTCATTAAGTTGACCGACATTTGAAATACAGTTTTTCCAATCTTTTTTACGAAATTCTAATAACATATCTGAATATATTTTGACAATTTTTTCAGATAATTCTTTAGGATATTTAGTTTTGAGTATCGTATTAATTTTATTTAACATCAATCATACTTTCCATTAATTCAATTGCTTTTTCTTTACCTGGTATTGTTAGTTTTAGTGTCCAATTTTGACCGTTTCCTTGTCTTATAAAACAACCATCTTTTTTCTTGAATGTCGCCGAAAAATTAGGCTGGTCAAAACAAGCTTGCTCTGTGCAATGTGCAATAATCTCAGAACTGCTAATTACGTCATTTTTTGCATATAATAGAATTAAAGCTACATTTTTTGATTTACTAGCTTTGCTTTTACCTGGTACTGTTTTTAGAATTTGTATATTCCCGGTTTCTTCATCTCGATAATAAATTCCATTTTCCTCATATTTGTCATACTCTTTTTGTACATTAACTTGACTTGCTACAGGGGGTGTAATTTTATTGCAATTTTGCGGGGCTTGTTGAATTGCACTGTGTCGAGATAATGTAATGTTTTTTTCAATAAATTCTTTTAATTCAGGCATGTATTTTTCCACAAAAGATTCTGATCCTGACAATGAAAATATGCCTTCTCTTAAATTTACAACAACCTGCGTAGTAATAATTTCTGTCATAGTATTCTCCTTTATTTTGCATGTAAATAATAATATGAGTCGCCAATTATGTCAAGTTTATATAAAGTATTGTAAATATAGTATTGTACAGCATTAACATTTATTGCTCATAACATTAAACATATTAATTTATGGTTATAAATGTGATAAATACTCGGATATTATTTAAATATTTTTCATGCATGTTATAAATAATATGAGTAATGCATTGTTACAAATCTAAACTTAAATAAACATTATCTAACTCATCTTGTGTAATTCCTATATATCTTAAAGTTACACTTATCGATGAGTGGTTAAAAAGCTTTTGTATCAGCGTTATATCATAACCGTTATTATATGCGTGATAACCAAATGTTTTACGGAGTGTATGAGTTCCGATTTTTTCTTTTATGCCGACATCTTTTGCAACATTATTCAAAATCTTGTATGCTTGTTGTCGCAACAAAAAGCCTTTATTCTTTCTTGACAGGAATAAAGGCTCATGGTCTTTGTAATCTCTTGTTTTTAGATATTCTTTGAGTGCTGATTTTGCGTTAGCTGATAGCGGAAAATCTTTAAATTTGTTTGTCTTTTTTTCTCGTAATCGTATGCGGTCTTTTGGTTTACCATTTTCATAGACATCTGATACACGCAGTTTTAACAGATCGCTAATGCGTAGCCCTGAATTTATGCCGACTACAAAAAGACAGTAATCACGCAAATTCTGTTGTCGTAACAGTTTCTTGATAGTTTCGATTTTTTTCAAATCTCGAATAGGCTGTACAAATTCCATAAGTAAATACCTCCAAAGTTAGTTGTAGTGTATGATACATAAATATATTAAAATTATAAATTATGTAATATTCAAAGTACACCTTATTTTTCAACTAATTTCAAAAAGTGTTCTAAAGATAAACAGGGTAATAATCAGAGTAAATTTACAGAATGATACAAAATTATATTGTGTATCATTCAAATTAGCGGAAAAGACTTTTCAAAATTCTGTACGCAGTAACAACATCTTTTTCGTCTGCATTATTGAGCAATGTATTCATTTCTTCAATAAGTTCCTTTGACGGCTTAATGTGTTCAATATCAAGAATTTCAGCAACATCAACATTCAAAGCATTAGCATATTTTTCTACAACTTCCGCAGACGGATAATTCTTGCCGGTTTCAATACAACTTTGAGATTTGTGTGCAAGATTAACCTTTTCCGCAAGAGTGGCCTGTTTAAGACCACTTTTAAGTCTTAATTCTTGTATGCGTTTGCCTAATCTTTTCTTCAAATTTTGTTCCATAACAAATTCCTTTATTTATGATACTTGACGACAGGAATTTAATAAACGCACACAAAGGTTATCAAACTTGCTTTTCTTCCAATTTCAATGTAAACTCATAACAAATAACAGGGATAAAATCTCTTGTTGATTACAAAAAAGGTAAAGTCAGAGCATGAAAATTGTTACGTCTGAAATTGACGTACACACATGCTAAGATGTTGTCAAAAGAGGAAATCATGAACACAGAAGAACAAATCAAAAAACTTGAAAAGCTGATGTTATCGGAAGATTTGGAAGAACTAAATCTATCTACAAACAAATTCAACATCTTTACTGCATTAAAATTGCATAACAACGAAATACGACATTCAAATTTTCTCGGTTGGCTAATGGCACCTTATGAAAATCATGGTGTTGGCGATTATTTTTTGAAAGAGTTTTTGAAAGAATCTATCAAGAATTTTTCGCAAACGGATAAAGTTACATTGTCATTAAGCGATATAGCATATACAGATTTTAGCGATTGTGAAATCAGACGAGAACACGAAAACATAGACATTTTACTTACAAGTAGTAAAAACAAATTCTTATGCGTTATTGAAAACAAGATTTGGACAGGCGAACATGATGAACAATTAGAACGCTACGCAAAATACGTTAACGAAAATTTTGCAGATTACAACAAAATCTACATATACCTAACACCAAACATTGAAACTGACAACCTGATACAAAAAGAATACAAAAATAGTCAAAATCAGGCGGAGCATATCTATTACATACCTATGAACTATGAACAAGTTTACGGAGTAGTCAACAAAACTCTAAAATTCAAATCGCAGTACATGAACGATGAAGTCAAAATTTTCATTAAGCATTACAGAAATATGATTGAAAGGAAAATTATGAGAAACGAGGACGAAAAAGTTACAGAACTTTGCAGAAAAATCTATCGTGAAAACAAAGAGGCCATAGACCTTATCATAGAAAAAGTCAATTCAACATCAAGCAGAATTGCTGATATACTGCGTGAAATTGTTGCAGAAAGAAACGATATAACCGCAGAAGAAAACAACAAGGACAAATACATTCGTTGTATTCCTGCCGGAGTTGATACAACAAAATTGAAATTCGGTAGCGAAAAAGCACTTAAATCAAAATTGGCGGTAGTAATTGAATTGACTAACCACAAAGACCAAGTGCTTTTGCAGTTATCAATTAACCCTGCAGACGAAGAACATCAAGCGGAGCATACAAGACTTGTAAACTTCTTACAAGAAAAATTAGGTGTAGAGTTCAAGAATTTTGCAGAGTGGAAGTTTTGCAATATAGCGGAACTCATATCAGCAAAAGATTATGCAGACATTACTTGTCTTGAAGATAACGAAATCAAAGCATACATAACAGAAAAAATCAACAAATCTAACTTAATACCTAATCTTGAAAATGCTTTGAATGACTTTGTAAAAGGAATGTAATCAGAGATTACTGCGTTAAACACAGAGAAACGGAAAGTATCTTTATAAGGTAAACTATTAAATACTTGCAAAAAGTTTCTTCTCGTTTATCCTGTAATCTCTCTTTTAGGGTATAACTCAACTGTAAACAAGTGTTAAAAAGTGTACTATACTATTATTTTAGCCGTATGTTACTTTCTAAACTACTAATTTAAGACATTTTCTGTCACTTCATTGTGTTGAAAGTTTGAAATGAAATGCAGGGTTAAAAGTTTATCTTAAGATTTCAGCATGTAGAATTAAGCTTATGATGGAAAAAGATATTAAAAAATTTTTTGGCAAAGTTAAAAATCCTATATTGGCAAAAAATTATTTATTGCTTCGTAACTTTAAGAAAGATTTAATTGAAGAAGCTAAAAAAGAATTTGAACTCATTATTTCTAATTCAAAAGCAAGAACTATTATATTCAATGAAGTTGAGTGTGTTTTGTCTTTAAAGTGTTATACACTTTTATACCTTCTATTAAAATGTCATGCACTTGAATTTGACAAAACCGATATAAGTATTAGTATTACATTGAAAGAATTTGTATACAGGAATGAAACCGTTACGGAATATGTCTTTAATGAATATGATGAAAAAGAGAAAAAGAAGACTATAGTAAAAGGACGAACTAAAGATAAACGCAAAACAATAACATACAAGTTTAATTCTACAACTGTATCCAAATATGTTTCAGAATTAAAAAGCACTATTAAAAAAGCATACATCAATGCCGGAAAAACTACAGAACAATTTGACAATGATATTCAGTCCTTAATTCGTGTAATTCGTGTTTCATCAAAAGATAGTAAATATACTATTCAAACAAGATACATTTATAAGTACAAAAAAGCTCGTGTTAGACAGAATAAAGATAATACAGAGTGTATTAAGACAAGTAAATATGTATTTATTATGATTTTTAGTAGCTGAAATTATTGTTTTTACTAAATTTTTAATTTTAAATTCTTCCCCAGCACTTAAACACTTAAAATGACAGAAAATTTTAAGGTGTTAGAATGAGTTTACAGCCTGAAACACTTTGTACATAAGGTGTTTTAGGAATTATAATAAACCTATAAAAGGAGGAATGCTATGACTGGACACACATAAAAATAGAGCCACTGAAACAATGGCTTCAATGACTCGTTTAAGTTTTTTCCAATAGAATTTTAAACGATAAAGCAATAAAAAGCAAGTGTTGATGTACTTTTGTTTCAGTTCCGACTGGCTCGGTAAACATAAGCCGGACATGTAGAAACAGTACATTGAAAAATGAATATGTGTGAAAACTTAAGTAAAAGGAGGTATATAATGCAAAACGCATTAGAACACATACTCAACACTTGTGTTGAACACAAAAAACTTACTTACAATTCCAGCAATCTTACTATGAAAGAACATCATTTAAAGGTTGCTTTATGGTTAGTAGATTTAGGTTACTATGTTTTTCCGGTAAGAAGAAACAAAAGACCTTATTATCGTTTCTCTTGGAACGAATTATCTACTAACGATAAAGAGACTGTAATCAAGTACTGGAATTGCTATCCTGATTCAATGGTTGCAATTGATTGCAGAAAAAGCGGAATTGTAGTTATTGATGTAGATGAAAAACCTGAAAAGAAAAAATACGGACACAACATTTTAAGACAATGTTTCAAAAATTGGGGCAATCTTGATTTCAAAATGCCTGTAGTTATTTCTTCATCAGGCGGATTACACATTTATGCAAAAGATTGCGGAGTGAAATATATGACTTGTTATGAGGATTGTATTGATATTCGCCAACCACATTACATAATCGCACCGTATTCAATTAACGAAAAAGGCGGTATGTATAAACTTTACAACAATTTTTGTTCAACTGATGAGCTTATACCGTTACCTGATAATTGGTCAAATGGCTTGAAATCTGTAAAACAAAAAAATTGTAGTATTGGTCGAAATTCAAAAACTCAAAAACAATACAACAAAAAAGTGCGTAATATTGACCCTACAATACTTTTTGACAAGTGTAATTTTCTGAAAAAAGTCCGAGATGAAAGCGAAACATTAGAAGAACCAGCTTGGTTTTTGTTTGCTTCATGGTGTTCGGGCTTTACTAACGGACGGGAGATTTTTCACAAGTATAGTGAAAACTATCCCGACTATGACTTTGATGAATCAGAGAAAAAATATGAAAATGCAAGCAAATATCACTTCAGTTGCTCATGGGCAAAAGATATTTGCAAAAATGAATGTAGTAACTGTCAATTGACAAGAAATGGAGGTAAATAAAATGGCAGACAATAATAAAAAAGAAAGCAAAAAAGAAATAAGTAATCCTGCAGAAATACTTTTTCGGTCTTTTGAAGAGATTGCAAAAGAAAAAGTTAATGAAAGTGGAATTACGCAGGATAACCCAATATATCTTTCAATACCTGATGATGCAGATTGGGCAAGTTCAAGATTTGGTATTTTTGAATACAAAAATCAAACAATACAATATCAAACTTGTAATGGCGATACATTGCAAATCAGTATTGTTTTGAATGGTATTTTTGATGTCGTACAAAAGCTGAAAGATTATCCGAATAATCGTACCGAAAATTACGGTGAAGCAGTTGTAAAAGTTCAAGTAAGAACAGATAAAGGCACTTTGACATCTCCTTTTGAACTTGATGCTAAAGCTAAAAGCTCTGCTAAAGATTTCAAAGCTTGTTTGAACAAAGCAAGTAATTATCTGATTTTTAAAGGAAATGACAAAACCCTTGATACAATAAGAATTTTACTTAACAAGAAATGCACTGATACTATTTACTGTTTATCTAATGCAGGTAAAATATGCTTTGATGAGTTTGAGGGCAGATTGTACAAAAATGCTTATACTGATGTCAATAAAACAATATTTGCAGATAAAAACGGTGTAATAGTTCTTCCAAATGGCAAAAAAGTAATGCTTAAAAATAACTATGGCAATCAATTGCCGATATTGACAACAGAAATTTATGACGATTTTATGCCATTTGAGGTTATTCAACATCTGCTATACAATACTGAAACCGCTTTCAAAGGGCAAATCCAAGCATTGTTGGCATTAGGTTTAGGGATAATGGGAGCATACGCAGATAAACTATGGCAAGAAAATATTGGTTTTCCTGTCGGCTTTTTGTATGGACCGTCAAAGCAAGGTAAAAGTACGCTTACAAGTATTATCAGTTATATGTATGGTTTTGATAAAAACTTTATAGCAATGGGAAACAGTACAACAAGAGCAATAGACAGAAAAGCAAACCTTTATAACAATTGCATTTTGCCATTTGACGATATTAGTGCAAGTGCTTTATTGAGGGAATATTATGAGAATTTGATTGTTGAAATAAACGAAAATAAATTAAGAGAAAAGTTGAAAACAGGTAGTGATTTTAATTTGTTGCCGGTATGTTCGCCAATTATTTTTTCAAGTAATTACTTCCCTGTACAAAAAGAAAAGATGTTAAATCGTATGTTACCGCTTGAATTTTTACGTAACGGATATGACCCTGCTCATATGTCAATGTATTACAAAAATCCAAGATTTCTATCAGCAACTTTACCTGAAATTTTAAGTCAATATTCTTGGGAAAAAGTTCATCAGATGATTGAAGAACAGAACAAGTGGCTTGCACATTCTGCCGGAGTTATGCCGTCAAGAGAATCATACTGTGTTGCTGTTGCTTATGTTGGCTTGCTAATACTCATCGAATACGGTAGCGTACAACTTGAAGATGTTGAAAGCAGGGTACTTGAATATTTTGATTGGTATTTACAACAATTTAAAGAATTGGAAGAACCTATTGATGCCCTGCTAAATCATTTTGCTGAACTTATGGACGAAGGTATTTTTAAGGTAGAGGAAGAAGTTACTTTGAAAGAATCTGATAATCAAGTTCTATTGATATTACGAACACAACAATGTTTAGACAAATTTAACGCATATATTGGCAGACTTTATCATGAAAAATTCATAAACTCAAAAGAGTTCATGAAATCAGTAAAAGATTCTCCATATTTTGTTGAGACAAAAAATGCTCGTTTTAAACCTAAAAGTAAACGTATTCCACCTGTTGCTAAATCGTTGTACCTAAATATCAAAGAACATGCATATTGCGAAGATATAATTGAAAAATATAGATACTGGGAAGATGCCAAACGCAGGGCAGAAGAAAGTAAAGAATCTGACGGTGCAAACCCTCAATATGTGAAAGTAGATTGGTAACATCAAATAACAGGGATAAGATGTTTATCCCTGTTATCTTTCAAAAATTTTGTTACTTGTTACCAAAATTTTTAAGACCATATATAAATGAAAGGACAAAATAATGCAATACAGATATAACGCAAATAAACTGATTGAAGGCACTAAAATCCCAAGATTTTACAATCTTGAAGAAGTGTCTTTGATGTTAGATATACCGATAGGTACACTTTACAATATGAGCTACAGAAAAGTTTTACCATGTATCAAAATCGGTAAACGCATTAAGCTTACAGAAGAACATATACAACAAATCATATCTAACGGAGGTAAACTTTATGGCTGTTAAACGAAGATATTACAAGAATGATAAAGGCGAAAAAGTTTTCAGCAGTTGGATGTATGATTTTTATGATGTATTTGGCAAACGACATAAAAAGTCTGGCTTTAAGACGAAAGCAGAAGCAGAGCAAAAGGAAGCAATTGTAAAAGCTGACTACAACAAAGGTATGGCTACAAGTAATGACAATAACTTGAAATTTTGCGAGGTAATGGAACAGTTTATCAAGTTACACGCAGAGATATACTTAAAGCCCTCCACAATAAGAGGTTATAAAGACCATTACAATTTGCACCTTAAAGACTTTTTCGGAAACATTAAACTTGTTGATATTACGCCTGTAATTATCAACAGGTTTATGGAAAACAAACTGAAAGAAGGACTTTCAAACAAATCTGTCAATCATCTTTTGACAACAATGGGAACTGCTTTTAATTGGGCAGTAAACAACAATTACATGATGTACAACCCTGTATCTCGTGTAAAAAAGCTAAAAGTAAACAACATTGAAATGCAGTTTTTGTCAGAAGATGAAATACATAGAGTTTTGGTAATTACAGAACAGGAATATCCGGACTTTTATCCTTTGCTTATTACAGCAATATATTCAGGTATGCGTAGAGGTGAAATACTTGGTTTAACTTGGGATTGCATTGATTTTACAAAATCAACAATTAGTGTAAAACATTCAATGTACAAAGGAAAACTTACAACACCTAAAACAAAGAATTCAATCAGAGAAATACAAGTACCGTCAAAACTTATGCAAGTTCTTAAGCAATACAAAACTCATAGAGTAGAAAATGATTTGAATTTAGTATTTACGCAACAGAATGGCAAGCCAATAGATGCTGATAATCTTATCAAAAGGCGATTTCATAAGATACTCAAAAAAGCTGATGTAAAACAAATAAGATTTCATGACTTGCGACATACATACGCAAGTCTTTTAATATCAAAAGATTTGAACTTCAAATACATTCAAAAGCAAATGGGACATTCATCTTTTGAAGTTACTATGAATACTTATGCTCATCTTATGCCGGAAGTGTATGAGAAAAGCAAAATGGCTATTGATAATTTGATTTAGTTTTTATTATTGGGTTTAATGTTTCACTAAAGAAAAAGCGAGGAGACCAATTCTTTAATAAAGAATTAATGTAAAATTCATCTAATAGTGATAAGCCATTCCCGACAATCAATGATAAACCAAAAGTTGCAGGTGCCAATATTGTAGATACCGTATTTACAGAAATGGTTTTTAAACATCTACCAGCATTTGAGGTCCAAAAATTTTTACTTTTATCTATACTGTCTAAATATTCTTTACAATCATACGAATCAAAATCCTGTTTTGATACAGAAGATATCCATTTACGAAATTTTATAGAATTTTTATTTTGTCTTAATTTCGGAATATCTTCAGGAGTTATCTTACCGTCTTGAATCAATATCTTAAAATTTGGTACTTTTTCGAATTGAAATGTTTTATCGGTATATTTTTCAATTTTATTTGTATTTTTTAAGATCTCAAGTTCGCTATTGCTCATTATGTTTAAATCATAGTTGTCGTTTGAATAATAATGAAAATAAGATATTATTGCTAAATCTAAATATTGTTGTGCTATACGATTTAATAACATTGATTCTTTTGAATCTAATTCCCGCAAATCTTTTATGGCAGATAAACCTTGTTTTTCAAATAAATTTGCCATATACGACTTGTTCACTGACTCAAGAATATTTTTATTGATATTTTCCGGATGGACTTTAAAATTATTTAAAATTTTTCTAGATATAGACCTTTTATACTTTCTATCCATAGGGATGATACATCTTCTTAAACCTTCTTCTAAAGATGCTTGAGGATTTTTATGAACTTCAGAACTCATTGTTGCAGAACATAATGGTTGAATTGCTGGATGAGGTTTTTCTATATGCATAATGGATGTAGTTTCAAGTAAAAACCTTATAGCTTTTTGTTCTAATAAATTTTCAAAACCTTTTTGAGAAAAGGTCTTTATAAGAAAAGGAATAAGCATGTTTTCTCCGTAGACATTAAAACATACCGAATCATAATAAAGTAACAATTGGCATATATGCTCTTTCATAAAATTAGTATCAGCTTGCATTGTTTTTGCAAGTTCTGCGTCATTATACTTACCATCCCTAATAAAATATTTACGTGCATAATCATTGAATTTTCTATCAAATATAATTGTTTCATCTACCATAATCTTAATTCCTTTTGGGAACAATTTGGGAACAATTGCTCATATTTTGACTAAAAAAGAGGATTTTGAAATTCTCAAAACCCTCTCTATTCAATTGGTTGCGGGAGCTGGATTTGAACCAACGACCTTCGGGTTATGAGCCCGACGAGCTACCAGACTGCTCCATCCCGCGTTATTTAATTTTCATGTTGAGCAAATAGGCTCAACATCTATATTATGCTCCGTAAATTTTAAAAATCAAGTACCTTGAATTTTTATGTAAATTTTATTCATACCTACAATTATTATAGGTATGTTTGTAGGAGCGGTGCAGAGCGAAGTTTTTTTATGAATTTTATTAAATACTGCGGCAGTAAAGTTTAGGGCGGTGAAGAAATTTGTATTTAGTAATAGGAATATTATAATAAGTATTTTATAAATACCAATAACACTGATTATATCAAGCAAGGAAGTAAAACTAAAAAGCGTCTTATGAGCCGACGAGCTACATAAAATTTTTAAGCTGCGATTTTTTATTTTAAAACGCACCCCATACAGCCCCTCTCACTGTATGATAAGCATTCTTGGTCATGGACACAAATTTTTAGCGATGAGATTTTTCTCACTACAGAAACTTTGTTAATATTGTTACATAAAAAAGCGGTATTGATAAGGTTTAGCTTCTAAATTAGGCATTCTTTTTATTGTTCGCGCTAATTTCTTGGCAAATTCTAATGTAACAGGAAGTCTATCGTATAAACTGTCACTATTCCAATTCATCTTACTTAGCCCTAAAATACTATATGCGCTTTCATATAAAGAACCGTGACCAGCATACCTTTTTAATAATATAGGAGCAGGAACTCCCCGACCCTCTTTGTAAAAATGTCGACCATCATTCGATAAAATTATATCTCCTTGTGTCCATACAAGGAGGTCATTATCTAGTCGTAATATGGTTCCTCGGTTACAAGGATAACCTGCTACTTTTTGCCGTCCTTCAATTTTTATACCTTTCCAAGAAACATTTTGTTGAATTTGAACTAATTCAATATCTTTACATACTCGTAATGCATCATAACAACCATCTATTTCCTCCTCTTTAAATTCAGTTGATTTATGTATAACAATATTTTTAGGAGGTTTTCCAGCATTACGTTCTTGATATATTGATAGACATCTACTCATAACTCTTCGAATTTCATCTTTGCTTAAATATGGATTATCATTTAAGCCTAATTTATAATTATCAGTGTCATATGCGACAAATTCAAGCCCAGAGCCTTCTGCATCAAATACCTGACTGCAACAAGTAACAAAACGAGACTTCTCATTCTGATTTCTTATTGCATAACTCATCCCAATATAAGCTGTATCAGTAGGCATATTAGCTAATTTCCATGGCACACCTGTAATTTTACTGTATACAGCAATCCCTAAATGCCACATAACACTGCATTGACACGGATATTGCAAAGCTTTATCTTCTCTAATAATCTGCGTAGGAATACCATAGCCAACACAAAGTGCTTTTATATAGTCATGTAAGTCAAATTCATTATCTTCTTTACATTCGAATGCTTGTTCCCATTTGATTGGAAGATAAATAAATAAAATTTCAAAATCATATTTATTCGTTGCAATTTTTCTAATTAATTGAGCAAGAAGCTTTGCCAAATTTTGATATGGCTTAGATGAATTCAGGAATGTTCTTTCTTCCTCTTCTGTAATTTCAATGTTTATATTTTCATTTATTGAAATATTTTTTTTAAATACTTGTTCAAAGCCTGGAAAATCAATTAGATATGATTTTCGCTCCTGTGGTACCTGTTTCGTTTTTAATTGATTTATTAAATTAGCAATAATTTTTTGAGAACCAATTGGTCCAATTGAAGCAACTCTAATATTAGAAAACGCATTACCTATAAGCTTTTGATTATAAGGGCCATACTGAACCAATCCTTTTAGTGGGTGAATATTTATACAATCATCTCGTTCTGGACAAAAAGTCAAATATGGTTCAGGCACATTTTCATAAGCAACTATATGTGAAGCATTTGACATTATGCATTCCTCCCGCTGTATGCTGTAATACCACTGACTGTAAAACTTGGAATAATTTCAGATTTACTTCCTGAGAATAAACATAAATGTTTATTTTGATTTTTACCAATCAATAAATCTATCCAACTATCTAAAATTTGATTACTAGGGATGTTAAATCTATTAGAAAGCTTTGAATTTACAAAAACCTTGATTGCATTTAATGTATTTGAATCAAAGGTTTCATCCTCTATCCATATTTTGGGTTCTATTATTAACCATAAGGTATTATATCTATATTCAAGCTTTAATTTTATAGCCTGAGCCCAAGGCACATTTAATTTTGGAATATTTCCATAATAATATTCTTTAAATTCATATTGTCCCATTTTCCATTGCGAAAAAATTTGAGGTTTAATTTTTCTCTTATCAATCACTAAATAATAGTTATGACATTTATATTTACTCTTCACTGGCAGACTATTCTCAAAACATTTGACTAATAGTTGATACAAGAGATTTAATTCCTGTTGTCCTTCCTGTAATTTTTCATTGTTTATTTCATAATCTTTTATACTTTTTATATTATATGAATTAAATGTCTTGTTTATTTCACCTAATTGTCCAAAAGCTAATACTCCAATTTTTTTACGAATAGCAACAATATTTGTATTTGCAGCCTGAATTGCTTGTTGAATTTCCTTATAACCACCAATTTCGCAATCTATTAGTTTACAATTTATAGGGTAATCAAGAATAGGTAATGCATTTAGCCTTATAATCGGAAAACCTTTACCTTTAGTAGGTAAGGGTGGAAATGTAGCTTTAGGCATTTTCTCATTTAGATATTCTTTTATTTTATCAGGAATATTATCAAATTGATTTATTATATCAGCCATTGTTTCATCAAAATTTTGTATCTCAATTATGTGAGCATTTATATTTTTACTTTTAGCTTTATTAATTAAATCGGATAGTTTTTTACAAGGCTTTTCCCCAATTCTTAACAACCAAAACAATCCATGCGGAAAAGCATCATTATTATCTATTGCATCGTTAAAAGTTTCCATTATTGAATCATCACGACCACTATAGCCAGAAACAATCATACCATATTTTTGAGATTGTTCTATTAACAATTTTCTATATTTAATATCTTGCTTTTCTAATTCACTGTCTGTATTTTTTATTTTATTAGATTGAAAATCTCCATGCAATTTTATTAATAATGGCCATTTTTCATTATTCACAGCATCTCTAGCTAAATCATTACTATCTAAAGTTGAGACAACTAATTCATCATTTGAGTTATATAACTTATATGCAGCATTTTCAATAACTTGTCTTCTCAATTCTTCAGTTGGATAAGCTTTTTCAAAATAATAAGCATAATCATTACTTACTTCAATAGGTAGAATATTATTTGATACAAAATAATCTTCCAATATTTGTCGTGTAGTTGAATTAGATAAATCATGAAAAAGTTTTGGATTCGCACCTGTATTCTTACAAAATATATTTATTTTAAATTGCATAATAAGATTTGATGCAGATGGAATTCCAGCAGAAACTGAAACACCAGCACCTAAAAACCACATAAAAAATTGATATTTGTTTTTATATAGATTAAGAAACTCTTTATAATCCATAGGATATCCCTTTATTCAGTTTATTATATCATGAAAAAGCTTATAATTTTTATTTCTTAACAAAACTTCTACAAATATAGTAAAAATTAAATGCAACGGAATTTCTCGGCGAATGATGAAATGTTTATAGGCTGTGAGGTATAAAACCTTATTTTATTTCTTTAATGGTTTTTATTATTTTTAGATATGCCTCAATTTCATTAGGGTTTGCTAAATAAATTTCCTTTATTAGCTCATCTCTGCTTTTGTTTTCAGTTTCGTTAGTTGATACTCCGAACTCTGATAAAGAAATATTTAATACATCAAGCATTTTCAAAAAGCTATTCAAAGCAGGAACTTGTAATCCTCTTTCAATATTGCTTAAATTCTTTTCAGTCATACCAATCTTTTCAGATAATTCTGCCTGCGATAATTTAGCATTTACCCGTAATTGTTTAATTTTCTTTCCTAAAAATTCTTTGTCATCATAAAGAAACATAGTTATTATTCCTTATTATTTATTCAAAATTACCGTACAAATAATAACTAAATAACCCTACGATTTATAAGTTTTATTTATTTTAGAAATTTACAATACCCATATTTAAGTTTTTGTGATATGATTACCATATAGATAATACCTAATCTTAAAAAGTATTATTAGAGGTAATTATATGACGAAATTTTTAGCACAAGATTACAATAAAATGTTTAATATTCTTGAGGAATACCTAACAGACAGGGTACAAGAAATTGACTTGACTATTTTAGAGGCGGTAGAGCAAAGGAAAAATGGCAAAAATTTTAGCTTTGAGGAACATTTACGCGGTTTAGTATATGCTCAACTTAGTGCCTTGGTATCGTGGAAGAAGATTAAGGACAACCAATCAAAACTTGATGAAATTTTTTGTAACTTTGACCGCCAACAATTAAAAGAAAAATCGGCGGAAGATTTAATCAATAAGATTACTGATATAAAATGTCATAACCCATATACGACTAAAAACCAAATGCGGTCATTAAAAGCCAATATTGAAACTTTTGAACGAATTGAGCAAGATTTCGGAAGTTTGGAAAAATTTATAACGCACAGTACGCCGTCTAACATTATCAAATTACTTGCTGATAGTAATAGTACCTATAAAATTAAGTATATGGGTGTTCCGATTGCGTGCGAATATGTTAGAAATGTTGGGATAGATATTATTAAACCGGATGTGCATATTAAAAGAATTGCATCAGCGGACAGATTAAATTTAGTAACCGCGAAATCTGATTACAAAATTATAGATGAATTTCAAAAGCTATCAAAACAAATCGGAATAAGCCAAGCAAAAATGGATTACTTATTGTGGAATTATTGCTCAAAGGGTTATGGTGAAATTTGCACCGCCACACCTAAATGTGAAAAATGTGTAATTAAAAAATATTGTAAGAGGAATAAATGACTATTATTAAGGAAATAGAAGAATTTATAAAAAACTTACCAATGGATTATGAGTTTACTGCAACATGGTTAAAAAAAGAATTAAGTAAACAATATAACCGTCCTAATAGTAGCTATATCCCGTCTGATTATTGTTATAATCGCAAAAATAACGGTATAAATTATGATAACCAACCACATTATTTTATATATTTAGGTCGAAATAAATATAAATTTGTTGGCAAAGATTACGTATATAAAGGCGAAATAGAGCATAACCCAAGAAAAAAATTTTAAATATCTTGTAATCATTTCTCGCTATGTTATTGTAAACAAAAAATATTGGAGTAAATATGAAAAAATTGTTACTTACATCAAGTATTATTGTAATATCATCATTGGTTGTTTTAGCGGATGAAAATATTAAAACCGAAATTTCTAAATACGGTAATACATATTTTCTTAATACAAAAACTAAAACAGAACAGATTAACTGTACTGTCGTTTATAGAAAAATTGGTAATCAATATAACAGAGAATTGAGATGTTCTGTTTGCAAAGATGTAGTGTGTATGAAGCGTCAACAGCTTAAAAACACTTTAAAATTTCCAACAGAGGATTGGATAAATTTAGATACACTTGCTTTTGAAAAATATGGCGAATACGCTTTATGGCATAATTCACCAGAAAGTATAGTAAAAGATGCAAAAGAACTTGCTATTGCCAAAAGCTATTATCAATCTAAAAATTGTAATGGAAAATATGAATACGATGTTGTTAATGATAGGTCATATTGTACGGAAACGGTAGATTTGACAAAAGACATGACAAAACAAGAAAAAGAAGACTATTTTAGAGCTAAAGATTTTGAAGAAGATTATGAAAACTTTATAAGATATAAAAGAATGTATCCATAGTGAGGGAAATAATGCCAGTATTTATAATATCACCAAGTGCAATATTTGGAAGTTTTTTATTAGTAGCCTTTTTATATTTCATTTTTGGTGCTGCTTTAGGTATTATTCTTATTACTTATCTTGTAATTGTAATAGGCTATCATATAATAGACCTACTATTGGATTATTTATTAGAATATCTGCAATCAAAAAACGAAACACCAGAAGAACAAAAAACTAGAAAAATGATAAAAGATTGGAGAAATGGAGTATCGCATACTAAAGCAGAAAGATATCCAACAAAATACGAAATAGAACAACAGGCACTAGATAAGATTAAAACGTTAGCAAAGAATTTTGTAACAGATTTTATAGCTAAGGGAAAAACAGAATTTTCGCATGAAGATTTAAAAGATTTTACAGTTCTAATAAAATTTAAAAATGGAATAACAATTCCTGCATTAGAAAAATACTCTTATAAAGAACATCCTTTGTTATTGGATATACTAAAACAAACTTATAACAAATTAAATAATAAATAATTTAGTGCCGGCGGGGAAAAGAAAAACAAAAAAAGAGAACAAGTTTATTATAAATATCCTATATACAGAAGTATAAGAAGTAATAAAATATACAGATACTCTGATGATTACATTGACCTTATTGTCATGACAAAGTTTAGACTAGCATCAAGCCGAAATTTTAGGTAGAGATTAAGATGGAGATTGATGAGGGACAGGCAAAAATTTTGTAAAACATTTAATATTTCCTCATAATCATTTTTCTCTGAAATGCTGATTTAGAACAAGTTTTAGGATTATGTAAAAATTTATTGTATAACATAAATTCAGTTATAACAAGGCTTTGTGGGGTATTATTTTTGACAAACGCTCAAAAATTTGGTATTATAGAGGAGTAAATTATAAGAAGCTTTTCGACGTTAGCGAGTGGATAAACGCCCCGGCAGTGGAACCAGATGCCATGGTTATTAAAACAAGGGTTCAGATGTTAGTAGTAGTTGGATGACGAAAAACATCGGTAACTTATCCAGATAATAAACTTTTGAGGACTAGTTTAACTAGCATTTGAATATAATTTACATTTTATCTTGTGGGTTATAAATAAGAAGTACTTAATCAAACTTGATTAAGTTTTATCACTTGTTAGAGTACACTCTAAACAGGCGATAATTTGGTATTTAAAACTCCCTGAATAGACTTAGATTTTGATTTTTCAGTCATTTCAGTGATGAAGCCTTTACTTCAAACACTCGTCATCCTACAAGTAAGTAAAAGGAGATTTTTTACTATGAACAGAATGACGACCAAAGGTCAAAAAGTCGGGTACATCAGGGTTAGCTCCATTGAACAGAACACTGAAAGTCAAAAATCACTGCTGGGAAATGTGGGTATGGACAAAGTTTTTGAAGAAAAGCTTAGCGGAAAGAATACCGAACGTCCACAGCTACAAATGATGTTAGATTATGTTAGAGACGGCGACACCGTTTATGTAAAAGACTTATCACGTCTTGCTAGAAACACCAAAGATTTATTAGATATCGTCGAATATCTTAATAACAAAGGTGTAGGCTTATTTAGTATTAAGGAAAACATTGATACCTCAAGCAATTTCGGCAAACTGATGATTACATTTCTTGCCGCGATTTACGAGTTTGAACGTGCTAATCTTTTGGAACGCCAACGCGACGGTATTGCGGTTGCTAAAAAACAGGGCAAGTACAAAGGGCGAAAGCAAGTGCCGAAACCTGTCAATTTTAGCGAGGTTTACAAGAAATGGCTTAATCGTGAAATTAAATCAAATGTTGCTATCCACGAGTTGAATATTAGCGAATACGCATTCTACAAGTTCGTAAGAGAGGAGAATGCTAATGGCTAAGAGAAGACGTAACGGAGAAGGATGCTTTTCAAAAAATGGCAATGGGTTTGATTATAGATTTCCGTATAAAGATGAATGCGGAAAAACTAAATATGGATATGTTTACGGTAAGACACAAGAAATATGCCTTGAAAAAGCTGAAAAGCGGAAAGCCGAGCTAGAAGGCAGATGCCCTGAGGATATTACAGGTAACGTAACAGTTGAACAATGGGCAAACTACTGGTTTGATAACTATGTTGTAGGTCATGTTAAAATTACGACTATTAACGACGATAGAAGTATTTTAGACAAACATATCATTCCAGGCATAGGTCACCGACCGTTAAATAGTATAAAAGGATTGAGACTGACTAAGTTCTATAATGATTGCCTAAAGAAAAGTAACGGTAGGGGTGGAACTCTTGACCCGAAAACCGTTAAAAATATTCGTGCAGTTGTAAACAGAATGTTTGAATGTGCATATCAAAATGAACTTATAAAAGAAAATCCTAATAGAAAAGCTAAATATCCGAAATGCACAAAAAAGGAAACACAAATCCTATCACAAGAGGATTACGACAAACTTATAAAGTATTGTTGTGAACAAGGTACTCAATGGGATATGCTTATAGTTTTCTTTCTATGTGTCGGTTCAAGACTTGGCGAAACATTGGGTTTGCAATGGTCAAAGATAAATTTTCAAAAACACGAAATTAGAATTGACCAACAAATGCAGCCAGTTATACACAATGACAAAACCTATAAATACAAGTATAAAAAGCAAATAATTGATTTTACAAAAACAAAATCTTCAAACCGAACAATACCTATGTTTCCCGAAGTTGAACAAATACTCCGCCATGTTAGAAAGTTGCAGGCGGAAAACAAAATGAAACTTGGACAAAAGTATTGCAGAGATTTAGACCTTGTGTTTGCAAGACAGGACGGTTATTTTATTTGTGATACTACTTTTAGAGCCTTTGTAAATAAGCGGTTGGCGGAAGCGGAAATTGAACACCATAAAATACATTCATTCAGACATTCGTGTGCTACAACATTGTTTGAAGAAAAAGCCGACATTAAAAAGGTTTCAAAATGGCTCGGACATAGTTGTATAGGTATTACTTTAGATACATATACTCACGTGTTACCCCACCATTTAGAAGAACTGGCAGAACTTCAAAGCAATCGTTTCAAACGAATATTCAGCAGTAACGAAAAAGAAATTCCTGATGAAATGTTACCGCAAAAAGAAACATCTCAACAAGACGATTGGGGTGCATAAAATATGATAAGTTGCAGGGAAAAAAGACCTATAAAAAGACCTACAATAATTATAGGTCTTCCCTACAATTTACATCAAAAAATAAGTATTTTATAAATACCAATAACACTGATTATATCAAGCAAGGAAGTAAATCTAAAATGAGTCTTATGAGCCCGACGAGCTACCAGACTGCTCCATCCCGCGATAAATTTTCTTACACTCTATTATTAAATGCTAAAAAACAAAAATTAACCCCTTGAATTACCAAAAAGTTTTGTTAACAAATGTAACAATATTGTAAAAATTAATCAATTCAGAACCTTCACGTTTTTTATCGGAATAAAAACGCCTCGTGTGAAAGGAGAAAAATATGATACCAACAAATTTATCCCCTGTTGCTAAGCAACTACCAGAATACCTATTTTACAAACTTCCTAACAATAAAGGATATCGAATGTTCACAACAAAGCCGACTGCTATCTCACACACTTTTGATTTAAATATTGGGAAAAAAACATTAACAGATGCTATAAATCTAAAGTTTGACCGTGACTATAAAGGAACTCAACTAATAAAAAAATTATTTAATTTACAAGAAATTCACTGTCGCAGCAATCCTGATGTTCTTACTGTCAATCTAGAAAAGAAAAATGTAAAAAATCAAAATGAAGCTAACGCAATAGTAAGATTTATCAAAAGTTTAAGTAATAAAAAGAATAAACCTGTTGTTGTAAAAGATTTAGCCTATGATCCATATACCTTACCAGGGTTCATTGATAATGGATTTATGGATATACATACATGTAAAACTGTCCGTAGAAGCAAAATCCATCAAGCCGGCGATGAACTGAAAAGCTCGATTGATTCTAGGGATTTGTTTGGAATATTAGACAATATTAATAATTACATAGATGTGTTACTTCGAAGAGAGCCTGCAACCAAAGCTAAATCTAATAAAACACTAAAAAAAGCTTTAAAGAAAGCAAATAATAATGATTATAAATTAAGAATGCTGCATGATAAATTGTCTAATTTAGTATATATACCCTAGAAATAATAAAATAAGGCCGAGATATATTATTGCGGCTTTTTTAACATGTAATTTGTAAAGTTATGTAACAATATTTAATAGTTTATGAAATTTTACATAAGTTTTATACTTTATATATATACAAAACGAATTCATAATATAAACCTTTCATACAACCTACACACTAACCTTCTACACATGAGGAATTAATTAAAAAAGATTCCAAAACCTTTCTTTTGAAGAAAGGTTTTTTTTTAGTCTATTGAGTGAACAGCATATTTGTGGTAATATACTATGTGAAAGAGGAGCTTAGTTAGATGGGCTACAAAATATTATCAAAGAGAGAATTATGTCCTAATCAGTATGAAATAACTATTGATGCGCCTTTTGTCGTACGTAACGCCAAAGCTGGCCAGTTTATTATTTTTAGAGCAGAAGAGAATGGGGAAAGAGTACCGCTAACAATCGCTGATGCTAATAAAGAAACCGGAGAGCTTACACTTGTTTTTATGGCAGTAGGCTACTCAACTAAAAAACTTGCTGCTCTTAATGAAGGCGATGAACTCGTTGATATAGTAGGTCCTCTTGGACAGCCTACACATATTGAAAAGTATGGCACTGTTGTTTGTCTGGCCGGAGGCTATGGCGCTGCACCCTGCTATCTTATTGCCAAAGCTTTTAAAGAAGCTGGTAACAAGGTTTATATGATTATGGGTGCCAGAAATAAAGAATTGATATTCTGGCAGGATAAAATGAAAGATGCATGCACAGAATTATTTATAACGACAGATGACGGATCTTTAGGTGAAAAAGGATTTGTCACACAAGTTTTAGATAGGCTTATTAAATCTGAAAAGATTGATTATGCCATTGCAGTTGGACCAATGCCAATGATGCGTGCAGTCGCTGATTTAACCAGAGATAAAGGAATTTATACAGAAGCAAGCATGAACCCTATCATGGTTGACGGCACAGGTATGTGCGGAGCTTGCAGGGTGACGGTTGGCGGAAAAACTAAATTTGCCTGCGTTGATGGACCGGATTTTAATGCACATGAAATAGACTTTGACGAAGTTATCAATAGAACAAAGATTTATAAAGATCAAGAAAAAAAACGCAGTGAAAACTGCAATTTATTAAAAATGGCGAAGTAATAATATAGGAGATAATTAATGGCACCTCGTGATCAAGAAAAAGCAATACCTTTATGTCCTCTAATGAGCGTTGGCTCACAGGTAGAAATTGTTTGTATGCAAGAAAACTGCGCATGGTATCTGAAAAACTATAAGATATGCTCGGTTTATATGATGGCACATAATTCTATGCTTGATGTTCAAGCCAAACAAGCAAAGGCGAAACAAGCGCAGAGTAACAATGGATAGAAATTTGCAAAGCCGGATTTATACCGGCTTTTTATATTAGGAGAGAAAATTAATGGAAAATACTGTCGTTATCGGCGCCCAATGGGGTGACGAGGGGAAAGCGAAGATTACAGACTTGCTTGCGGAGAAAGCAGATTTAATCATTAGATATCAAGGCGGATGTAATGCCGGTCATACAGTTGTAGCGGGGGGGAAAACATATAAATTTCACATGATACCTTCTGGAATATTATATGATAAAACAATCTGTTTTATTGGAGCTGGAACGGTTATACATCCGGAATCTTTTGAAAGGGAGCTTAATGAGCTTAAGGCTGAGGGAGTTGATTTCAAAAATCTAAAAATATCTCCTCTGGCCTCTATTACAATGCCTTATCATATAGAAATTGACGGTTACAGCGAAGCTCACTCAGGTAAGGGTAAAATTGGAACAACCAAGAAAGGCATTGGACCGACATATACAGATAAGGCCGCTAGAATTGGTTTTAAAATTCAAGATTTATATTCTTTTGAGGCACTTAATGAAAAAATAGACATGATTCTTCCGATAAAAAATAAGATGCTGAAAAATGTTTATGGATTAGAAGAATATACGCGTGATTGCATTCTCTCATTATGCGAAAAGTATGCCGAACTCTTTAAGCCATATGTATGCTTTGATTGGCAGGATTTATTAAACCGCTATAAAGACAAGAAAATCCTTTTTGAAGGCGCTCAAGGTGTTATGCTTGATGTTGATTATGGTACTTATCCATTTGTAACAAGTTCAAACCCTATTGGAGGCGGAGCTGCCGTTGGAAGCGGCTACGGCCCTGCAATGATAAAGGAAGTAGTAGGGGTTTCAAAAGCATATGTAACTAGAGTTGGTGAAGGACCTTTTGTTACAGAATTAACTGACGAAACAGGAAAAATGATTCAGGATATTGGTCACGAATTCGGGGTTACCACAGGCCGCCCTAGAAGATGCGGCTGGTTTGACTCTGTTATTATGAAATATGCTGTTTTAGTCGGCGGCATAACTAAAGTTGCACTTACCAAAATTGATGTATTTGACACTTTTGATGAGATTAAAATCTGCACTGCTTACAAAGACTGTAGAAATGATAAGGTGTATACGACTTATCCTACAGATGTATTTATTCATAAGTATTTAGAACCTATCTATGAAACAGTGCCCGGCTGGAAAACTCCAATCAGCAGCATTAGAAAATATGAAGATTTGCCGGAGAATGCAAAAAAATACATTGAAAAAGTAGAAGATTTAATCGGAGCCCCGATAGGAATTATAAGCGTCGGTCCTGATAGAGAGCAGACAATATTCAGATAAAAAAATAACCGGATTGTAAATCCGGTTATTTTTTATTTTATAATTTTTCAGGGTTTCTCAAAGGAATTAATCTGTCTAAGTCAGAGTTAACACTGAAGTAGAATCTTGCGGTGTTTTCATTATAATCTCTTCCGAGAGGGAAACCTACACCAACCTGTGCTGTAAGCCAGTCTGTAAAGTTTACGTATGTACCAAAACCTACAGAATGCAAGAACTGTTGAGGATAGTTATAAATACCTCCGTTTTCACCTAACCAGCCCCAATCATAGAATACTGCAAGTTTCACTCTTTCATCTACCTTTGGAAGAATTCTATCGAGGAATGGAACAGGGAATCTATATTCAACAGTACCGGTCACACCGTAATCACCGATTAATTCAGCCGGCTGGTAACCTCTTAATGTATAAGGCCCGCCCATCTGCATTTGTTCAGCTGCAAACAATTTATTTGGAGAGTACTGACCGTTTACTCTTACAATACCCATACTTCTGCCGAATAGTCTTTGAACACGGGTAGCACCTGCTGTAACTTTAAAGAATGTAGTGTCCTGTATTGCGCCGTGGCCGTCACCGCCCATACCAAAGTCAACGCCTAAATTTCCTAACCAACGTCCGTAGTTATCATCAGTCATACCATATAATCCGGAACGCCATACATTCAAGTTATAATTTGATAATCTTAAAGGATTGCCTGCAATATTTGCTGATGTATTTGCATTTACATAGTCATAACCTGTATAGAATATCAAATCTGATTTAGCAGTTTGTATAATAGGCTGCGTTAATTTAAAGAAATAGCTTTGTGCGTTACCTTTAACATTTAAGTTTTTGTAAGGCCCGCCCAGTCTAACATGAGAGTCAGAAAAATCGAAAGACAATCTTGTTCCATATGAAGATACCGGTAATGAGTATCCAGCCATCCAGCCTGTTGCACCGGATGAAAGAATAGTACCGCCGTAGATTTTATCACCTAAACCTGTAAGGTTGTCCATACCTACAAGGAATGAAACTCTTTGAGAGCCGGTATAAGAACGGCCGTAGTCATCATAGGAGAAATTAAGATTAACAGGGAATCTATCTCTTACATTCAAGGTGATTGTAGTGTTCTCATCGCCTTCTGCCTGTCTTTCAACTTCAGTCTGCACTTGAACATAATCTTCCTTGTTAATTTCTTTCATTGCTCTTTGAAGGTTTTTAGCATTGAACACATCACCTTCTCTAAGCCCTGCTTTACCCATAATAATGTGGCGCAAGTACCATTCTCTGGTCCATTTTTCGCCTTCAATATTCATTTCGCCGACTTTACTTTCAACAATTCTTATTGTCGCAACCCCATCAACAATTCTCTGAGGAGGAACTGTTGCATAAGATGTAAGGTAGCCTTTTGCTCTATAATAATTTGTTACTTTCTGACATACTTCCAGCAGTTCATCAAAGAAAACATCTTCTCCTAGAACTTCAAGACCTAGTTTTTCTAGTTCTTCTGAAGGTATTTTTGTATTACCTTCAAAATTTATTTTTTGAAGTAAAAAGTGAGGATTGTATAATACACCCTCTCTAGCTTGATTTTCTTCTATTGAAGCATCATAAATCTGTTCATCTTTACTTACATCATCAAATGACTGAATATAACTTCTATCAATTTGATAATGGTTAATATTTTGCAATTCAGTAGTATTATATGCTCCGGGGTTATATCCGCCGAGTTCTGATTGAACTTGAGCCGGCAAAACTGTTCCAGCCATAGGGTCTGCAAATGCCTTATTTACAGACAAAAGGCATAAAACGGTGAGCAAATAGCTTATTTGTTTCTTCATAATTTCCGTATTCCTAAGTTAGATTATTGGGTTGTAATATTAGTACACCTGACATTATATTTTAATTAAAAACCCAAAACAAATTTTATTGCCAGTTTGTAACAAAATATTAACGTAACATTATATATTTTAACTCGTTTATGAATTTTTGTAAAGATATTAGCGTATGAAAGTTATAAATAAGTCTAATGGTGGAATTATATAATTAGCAGCTAAAAGGAGTTCTAAATTGGTAGCAGCCGTTCAAGCAATACATTCAGCCTATTCTGATCCTGAGTATTTAAGAATACTTCAGGAGTTAATGAAACTTGGAATTGCTCCGAGCGGGAATAAAAGTATTGACAAAACGAAGCTTGAACAGGCGAAGGCAGAATTAATTCAAAAAATTCAAACAAGACAGGAGGAAGAACAAAAGCAGAATTTGCAGGTTCAGCCTCTTGAGGCTGCTCAAGATACCCAAAGAGCACAGCTTGAAGAACTAAGACCCGGAGCAACAACTGTTGCAGAGTTAAACAAACTTTATTTTGGATTATAAAAAGAGCTCTGAAAATCAGAGCTCTTCCGGTTATTTTTTGGTTATAAAATCTAAAACCCCGTTTATAAATGTAAGCGGGTGAACAGGGCACCCTGGTATGTACAAATCTATCGGATATTTTTCCAAAAATTCTCTATTTAGTTTAGAAGAATTTTGGAAAACACCGCCAGAAATTGCGCAAGCTCCTGCCAGTATTACTATTTTTGGATCAGGAGTAGATTTATAGCAGTCTTCAAGAGCATAAGCCATATTCTCTGAAATAGGTCCTGTTATTACAATTCCATCAGCGTGACGAGGAGAAGCTACAAAATCAATACCAAACCTTCCCATATCAAAGTTGCAGTTTGAGCACGCGTTTAATTCCATTTCACATCCGTTGCATCCTGCAGCTGAAACCTGTCTGAGCTTTAATGATTTTGAAAAAACTCTTCGTATCTCTTTTCTTGCTGTTATTGCAGCTTTTTCAAATTCTTCCGGCGTCATATTTTCTGTAATAACAAGTTTATTTCTGTCTGTTGACGACAATTTATAATAGTTGCTGAATTGTACAGACTGACATTTACAAGCACCGCAAAGCGTACATTTGCCCATATCAATAGACAAAGGATTGGCTTTCAATGCACCTGTAGGGCAGACACTTTCGTCAACATCACCGCATTGTTTTAAGATTGGGAAACCTCTAAATTGACTGCGCATTGGCGCATTTGGAATATCCGGTATGAATTGATTTCCCTGAAAATATTTTAATTTAATTATATCAAACATTTTTATCTTCCTTTTTATAAATCATTACCACAATATGACAAGTTAAAACTCTTGTTACAGAGCGGGAAGTCAGAAACTCCATTATTTCTCACAGCCATTGCAAGCATATACCAATTGTTGAATGATGGATCTTTCATCTTGTATCTTAAAAGTTCACCATTAGCACCTGTTAAAGCAATATGAACAATCTCGCCTCTCCATCCTTCAGTCATTGAAATAGCAAAAGCATTTGGAGCAAGAGTTTTGTTTGGATTTGTTAAAATCTGCTCATTTCTGAACTCCTTAAGCTTGTCTAAAAGTTTTTTAACAATCTGCATAGATTGTTTAATCTCTTTATAGCGGAGCTTAAATCTTGAATGCACATCACCTGTTGCTTTAAAAGGTTTAACAACATCAAGAGAGGTATACCATTTATCGTTAAAATCAAATCTTGTATCAATATCAACCCCTGATGAACGCGCTGCCATACCTACTGCGCCGAGAGCCTGTGCTGTTTCTGTTGATACAACACCGGTTCTTTCCATTCTTGATATACAGGAAGGAGTTTTCAGCATAACTTTTGTAGTTCTGTCAACAGTTTTTGCAACACCGTCAAGCATATCTATAATCTTTTTAGACAAAGCCTCATCAATATCGAAGTTTACACCGCCGACATTAATTAACCCTCTGCCAAAACGGCTTCCGGAAATTTCAAGCATTGTATTAATAACAAGAGTTCTTGTTATACCAAAAATTGAAGCCCCCATTAAATAAGCCATATCTCCGGCAATTGCCCCCATATCACCGATATGTATTGCAATTCTCTCCATTTCCAGAGCTACACGCCTAATTATTTGAGCCTTTGACGAAACTTGCGTATCCGATAAAGTTTCCATTGCCTGAGAATATGCCATATTATAACCAATTACGGAATCACCGCAAACAGATTCTGCAAGTCGGTTGTTATATCCTTTACCTTTTAAGAAAAGTTCTTCCACTCCTCTATGCTGGTAGCCGAGCATAATCTCCAAATCATACACTTTTTCACCCTGACACATAAATCTGAAGTGTCCCGGTTCAATTACACCTGCGTGAATTGGTCCTACAGCAACCTGATGGATATCTTCTCCCTCCATTTCAAAAAACGGGTAAGCATCCTGATTGTTTCGAACCGGTTTCAGCCAGGGGTGATTAAGAGGTTCTATTCCAAACTCTTCATAGAACTCTCTTTCAAAGATATGAAATGCCGGAAATTTCTGAGTAAACGATTCATATGATTTTACATCCGGTGTAAACAGAGATGATGTCACATAAAGTTTACCTATCTTATCATCAGCCATAACAACGTATAGTCTTACATTATTAAATTCTTGTTTTCCGAAGAAACCAACTACACGCATTTTCATTTTTTCAACATCCGCTTTTATCTCTTCGATTGAAATTGTCGGAATATCAAAAGCATTTATTTTCTTATTGTTTTCAGTTATTATCCAATTCATAGTTACCTTCTTTTTAAAAAATGTCTACGTGCGCAGCACTAAAAACCTTTTACAGCAAAAATTATCATTTTTATAAGCCCTTGCGGCATATAAATACCGATAACAAATGCTAATATAAGCATTATTATTTGAGGAGCATACATTGTCCAAGAAAGTTTTTTATTCTTGGCTTCCGCAGAATGCTCGTTTTTACCGGATGAAAATGCCATTTTGATAACAGCCTTTCCAAGTCCGAAAAGAATAATTGTTAACAGTAGTAAGAATAATGCGCATAAAACATAATGTTCTTTTAAAAACATTGTCTTAACCATTAAAAATTCGCTTATGAACAGTACAGACGGCGGGAATGCTGCAATACCAAGGAAAGAAGCAACCCACAACCAGCCAGTTTTTCTATCATGTTTCATAATTCCTGTTACAGATTTTATTTTCTTTGTTCCATAAAGTTCCAATATATTTCCGGAAGTAAGGAAGAAAGAAGCTTTAATCAGAGAATGTCCGATTAAATGAATCATAGCAGCAAGCATACCTACTCCGCCTAATGCAGTTCCTATAGCAAGAATACCCATATTTTCGATTGAAGAATAAGCCAGCATTCTTTTGTAATTATTTATATGATAAACAAATACAGCTGTTACAAACAATGAGATAAATCCCATTACCAGAAGCATAATCCTTGCGTAATCAGCACATCCAGCCAGAACCATTACTCTAAATACATTTACTATCATTAAAAATGCCGAGTTCAAAAGTGTTGCAGATAACAAAGCTGATATCGGCGAAGGTGCTTCGGCGTGTGCGTCGGGAAGCCAGAAATGAACAGGTGCCAGCCCCATTTTTGTACCGATACCAAACAGTATGAACACAAATGAAAGCTTTAGCCAGAACTGGTTAAACAAAGCTGCATTGTCATACAATTGGTTATAGAATAAAGAGTTTAAATTTCCTGTTGCAATTGTGAGAAGAATAATTCCTACAAAAGCAAGAGCAATACCAATTGAACAAATAAATACATATTTCCAAGCCGCTTCAATAGAATGCTTAGTTTTGTGGAAATATATCAAATATGCACTGGCCAGTGTTGTTCCTTCTATGAATACCCACGCAGCGCCAAGATTTGAGCTTAATATTGCACCGGTCATTGAAAATACAAAGAACAAAACCATATATGTATAATGTCTTAATTTTCTGGTTAAAGAACTGTCGTTTTTAAGATATCCATTATTATAAACAGCAACAGCCAGAAAAACAATTGACATAACCATTAAAAATATTTTATTTGTATCATCTACTGCAAAGAACTTGCAGGGTTTTATCATTGGCAGGAAATCCCACCCCATACAAAATGCCAATGATACGATAAAATGCATAACTGCATATATATTAATCATCAAATTATTTAAAAATTTGTTTTTAAATATAAACAGTATCAAACACGCAATTAGCGGAAATAATAAAATTAAATTAATCATTGTACTCGTAATCCTTCAAATCTGATAATTGTGAAACTTCCAAGTCGTCGAATTCATTATTAATCTCTTTGACAAGCATACCTAAAATGAATACGGCAATAAATATATCAAGCAATACGCCAAGGTTAACAATAATCGGCATTTCTTTAGCCACTGATAATGATAAAAGAAATATTCCGTTTTCCATTGTTATAAAACCAATTACATTTGATAAAACTTTATGTTTAATTGTAATCAGCCACAGGCTTATTATAATCATTGCGCTTGAAACACCAAAATACATTGGAGAAACAAGCTTAAATGCCGGAGTATTAATATTAGCAATCAAAAATCCTGCAAATAAAATTACGCTTGATATAACTAAACAGTAAAAGTGAGGAATATTTGCATCCGTATCTCTGTGCGCGTGAGTCTTTTTAACCACCTTTTTCAAAAATATCGGAATAACCAACGCTTTTACTATTAAAGTTTCTATAACAATAAATAAAAATCCGATTATATGAGGCATACTTGCCATAATAGATTCCAATCCGGACGGTTCTTTAGCAATACCGGACAAGCATACAAAGAACAACAGCCAGCCTTGAATAATAAGCATATTGACATGAGCTGCCAAGCGGCTTGTTGAAGCTATGTATATCATTGATAAACCTAATAAAATTATAAATATATTTTCCATAATGTTCTTTCCTCCTAGCCCCCGTAAACTCTATATGTTACCAGAGCTAATATAATTAACGCAGTGATTGACATAATAAATATAAACTCAAACACATGTGTCATTCTAAATCTTGCCATTGAAGATTCTACCGTACCGATTACGATAGAAAGAACAAATATAATAGCTAAGAAAGCGAGTAAAGTTTCCCATCCTCCGAGGGAAGCCGGAATTATAAGATTTGCAATCAAAGCCTCAAAAATAAACATTTTAATTGCAGAAGCCCAGGTAATAAGTCCTAAATCTTTTCCAGAGTTGTCCAAAATCATAACTTCGTGAATCATAGTCAGCTCAAGGTGAGTAGTAGGATCATCAACCGGCACCCTGCATCCTTCAATAAGCAGCATTATAAACAGAGTTACCGCAGCTAGAATGATAATTAATATTCCATAACCGCCTGCATTTTGAAGAATGAGCTTGAAGCTTTCAAATGTATAGTTTTGAGTCAAGGCTGCAATAGAACCCAGGGCAATAAAGAATGCCGGCTCAACTATTGTAGAGAAACATGCTTCTCTAGAAGCCCCCATTCCTTCAAAACTGCTTCCTGTATCTAATGCTGAAAGCAGAGAAAAGAATTTGCCAAGTCCGAGAACATACGAGAATATTACAAATGCAAACGGAACATTAATTATAGGACTTCCGAAAGTCAATGGCACAAAGAGTGATGCAAAAATTACAGATGCAAACCCAACTACCGGCGCAAATTTAAATACCCAAGAAGTTGTTTCACTTATAACTGCCTGTTTCTTCATCAATCTTATAAAGTCCCATAGCGGCTGCCAGATGCTTACACCCTTTCTGCCTGCCCAGAAGGCTTTTGTTTTCTTGATTACACCAATCATCAAAAATGGTACAAACAAGAGTATTATTATATTTATACAAAAGATAGTCATTTCTAACCCCCAAAATAAATCATACCGATTATTGCCAATATCAGAAAGATTAAACCGAACAGAATGTACTGCTGGATATTACCATTCTGAATTCTCTCGAACTTGGTAAGAAATTTTTCATCCCACATTACAAGAGGTTTTACAATATAAGCTTCTTCTATGTCCTCTATTTCAAGTTCATAATAAGCTTCCGTAGGGAATAGTTCCTTGGGTTTCTTAATATGTGAAACTCTTTTGAATAAAGGTTTCAATGTTGAAATAAATAAATTTGCATAAGAAGAACCTGTGTATTGTACGTGGTTATTAAGCCTGTTGTATCCGCAGCCCCAGGTATTGCTAATTCTAGCTTTTCTGTTCACGATAAGTTTTACAATGAACATAACAGCTACAACTGCAAAGAATATTAAGAAGAACCAGCTGAAATCAGATAGAATCAAGCCGAATGTATTCTTAAATACTTCATCCAGAGCCGGATTAGCTGCATATTTATCAACATTAACCAACATTGATACAGGCCACATTACTATTGATATAAAGTACTGAGGGAACATTCCGATAAAGAATGCCAGAAAGGCAAGTATTACCATAGGAATAAGCATAACCCTCGGCACATCTTCATTTACATGTTCAACGCATTCAGTTCTAGGATTACCAAGGAAAGTAATACCAGCTGCCTTTGTAAAGCACAACATTGCCATTGTACCAACCATACCCAGAGCAGCAATTGAAAGAATCAGCACCAGAAACAGGCTGATTTCTGAAGCAGGAATACCCATTATCATACCCGCATAAATTAGAAATTCACCAATAAATCCGTTAAACGGAGGTAATCCGCAGATTGCGATAGAACCAACAATAAATAATAGACCAGTATAAGGCATTTTTTTCATCAATCCGCCTAAAAGCTCCATATTTCTTGTATGAGTCTTTAAATAAACACTTCCTGCTGCAAAGAACATTAATTCTTTGAATATTGAGTGGTTTAATATATGGAGAATACCGCCAGCAAAGCCTAAAACAGCCACATAAGGATTTCCGTAAGTTAAGCCGAGCATACCAACACCGATACCAATACCGATAATGGCAATATTTTCAATACTTGAATATGCAAGAAGCCTTTTTAAATCCTGTTGTGTTACTGCGTACAAAACACCGTACAAAGCAGAAATAACAGCTATTGTTAATACTGTATAAGAAATCATTTTTGACGGCGTACCGACAAATAAAAGAAATCTCAAAATACCATAAATACCAGTTTTAATCATAACACCGGACATAATACCGGATACATGGCTCGGTGCAGCAGGGTGCGCATCCGGAAGCCAGTTATGAAACGGTACAAAACCTGCTTTGATGCCGAAGCCGACAAATGCAAGCAGGAATATTAAATTTGCCATTGAAGCATCATTATGCAGATAATAAGCATATGCTCCAAAATTCAAGCTGCTGGTTTTTATATTTAATAGAATAAATGCTGCCATAATAAATATGACTGATAAGTGCATGTAAACTAAATATTTAATACCGGCTTTCAAAACTTCTTTCTTTTCTCCTTCAAATATAACAAGGAAGAAAGAAGATAATGACATTATCTCCCAAACAATAAGGAAGAATAATGCATTTTGAACCGTAACAACCATAGTCATTGACGCGATTAACATCATTAAAAAGAAACAGTGTGATGAAACATTCATACCTTTATTAAGGTAAGGTTTCATATACCCGTTTGCATAAAGAACCCCGAGAAAGCTCATGATTGAAATTACAATCAAAAAGAAAGCTGAAAGGGGATCTATAATGAAATCTACATTTCCTGTAATAGGAGATAATTCAACAGTTTTGATAAGCGGAATACCTTTAATCAAAACTGCAACAGCCGGTAACATCATTGTCAGGGCTGATAAAAAAGAAAAAATAGAGCAAACCTTAAATTTCCATTGCTCTTTCACCACTATTGAAAGCAAAGCTCCAATAAGCAGCATTCCTAATGCTAAAAAATAAATTTCCATAACTACTTATATTCCCAAAATTGTAATTTTACCAAATACCGTTATATTGCTAACAAAATTTTATTTCAAGAGGGAATTTTAAAAATATTTTCAATATTATACCTACAATAATTGTAACGCTATTGATGGCGTTTGATTAGCTGTCGCAAGAAGCGTTGCACTTGCCTGCTGTAATATCTGGTTTCTGATATAAGCACTGCTCTCTTCGGCTATATCAGTATCGCGGATTGTAGATTGTGTTGAAACTAGATTTTCGTACTTGATAGAAATCTCTTCCAAAACTGATTCTAAGCGGTTTTCCATTGCTCCAAACACTGTTTGTTTTTCAGAAATCTTATTAAGATAATAGTCTATTTTATAAAGACTTTTATTAGAAGTTCCACTAAGAAAAGCTAACCCCGCTATATCAAATTTCATTTGACATGAAATTTGATCAGTACTTTCTCCATTAATGCCAATCTGAAACGAAGTTAGTGGTGTTGATTTGCACTCTATTTGGGTTACATTCTTTATTTCAACTTCATAATCATGTTCCCAACCTATCAAATTAAGGTCTGATATTTTTGAATTGTATGAACAATTTTCTATTATATACTTATTGTAATTAATAACTCTATTATCCCACCATTTGCCTCCTATAAATATACCATCTAAATAACCAAACTCATTATTGTATAATATGCAATTTTTTATATAACCATCTGGCTGATTTGAGAAATCTACTAATCCTATCAATCCACCAACAGCAGCACCTCCTTCGACATTGCCATAAACCTCGCAGTTTTCTACATATGAATAGGAGTAAGTTCCAACTAATCCACCCGCAATAGCTCGACTCATAACATTAACATCTGTGTAGCAATTTTTTAATACACCTTTCAGGTTACACCCTGCAACTCCGCCTGCACGCTGATTTGTTGCTAATATATCTCCATTTTTTACATAACAATTATCTATTATTGTTCCTTCACCGCTATAGCCGGCAATGCCAGCAACTGCGTCTGCTCCTGTTATAGAAACATCTTCTATACCTATATTTTTTATCACATTACCCACAATAGTCCCAAATAATCCTTGGCGCTCCTTAGTAGGATTATTTATATACAAATTAGAAACAACATATCCATTGCCGTCAAATTTACCTTTAAAAGATGCATATTTAGCCCCAATTGGTATCCAACCTTCACCATCAGAATAAACTGATAAGTCAATGTCATTAGCTAACACAAATTCAGCACCTGCACCTATTTTATTGCTATTAGTCATTGTTGCTAATTTTGCCAGTTCCTCTGCTGTTGAAATTGAATACGTGCCACTTGAAATAGATGTATTTTCATTGACACTTGCCAGAGTTGTCATTGTTGAGGTATCGCGTTTTGTAACTTCGTTTATAAAACCTCCTCGTGTTTCATGAAATTTTTCTGTAAAAACTTCGTCTTCATATTTAGCACTTTTCAAAATCCTATTGATTTCCGCACCATGTGCCTTTATCTCGGCATTAATAGCATCGATGGAGGCATTGCCGTACGTTCCATTTTGTGCGAGTTCTGCTAATTCTCTGATTCTAGTCAAATGTTCAGATATTATATCTAATTTTTCAGTTGCTGTTGTTAACATCTCCAAACCAGCTATGGCATTATCCTCTGCCACCTCATATGCGCTTATCTGACTTGAGAGTTTTGTTGAGATTGAAAAGTTTGCCGCATTGTCTTTTGCATGGTTTATTTTGAAACCGGTAGACATACGCTCTATTGCTATATTCAAACATTTGGTTGATGATTTTAAATTAGTCTGAATAATCAAACTGGAAAGGTTAGTATTTACGCTCTGCATACTAACCTCCAAAAGAGTAAATTTTTAGAGTGTTTTACCCCCCCCCCCTACAGCTGTAAGGGTTTCAGGGCCATTCTTTAAACATTTTTCTAACATATCCATATATATAATATATTCCACATTCTGAGGATTTATAACAGTTCTTTTACAAAAATTTACAGATTAAATTTTTATTAATGTATTTACGGGAAACTACTGTTGTAATATAATTATTATTAATAAGTTAATGAAAGAGTGAGAAGGTATGAAAGAACAAAAAATTGCAGTAATCGGAATGGGGATGTGGGGCAAAAATATTGTCCGTAATTTTTATAATCTTAATGTATTAAACACTGTTTGTGATTTAGATGAAGAATCTCTTAAAACAGTCCAGGAACAATTCCCAGGCGTTAATGTAACCAGAGATTTTAAAGATATTATTAATAATGAATCTATTACAGGAGTTGCCGTTGTAACTCCAAGCCACACACATTTCAAAATGGTAAAAGCTATGCTTGAAGCCGGTAAAAATGTCTACGTAGAAAAACCTATTTCTACAGTTGCAGAAGAAGCCAGAGTTTTAACCGAACTTGCAGAAGAAAAAGGACTTGTTCTTATGGTTGACCATCTGCTTTTATATCATCCTGCTGTAAACAGATTAAAAATGCTTATTGAAGAGGGTGTGCTGGGCGAATTAGTTTATGCTCAAAGTGATAGATTGAATGTTAATTATCATAAAAATGATAGAAGCGTTATGTGGGATTTGGCACCGCATGATGTTTCAATGATTGCTTATGTAACAGGTAAAAGCCCTGTAAAAGTGATTTCTGCAATCGGATGTTCTTCCGACAGAAATGACATCATGGACATCACTCATATCGGTGTTGAATTTGAAGGCGGTATGATTGCACATATTTCAGACAGCTGGATTACACCTCAAAAACATGTAACCCTGCTTGTTAGAGGTACAAAAGCAACTGCTATTTTTGATGATACAGCTCCAACTGACAAACTTAAAGTTTATGATAACTTCAAACCTGCTAATTCACAAAATTATGCACTTGATTATCTCGAAATCGAACCATTGAAACTTGCCTGCCAGCACTTTGTTAATTGCTGCGCTTCAGGTCAAAAAGCCCGCTCGGACGGTGCCAATGGCTATGCAGTTGTAAGCGTACTTGAAGAAGCAGAAAAAATTATGCTAGGCTCTAAAGTTGAAGATTTGAACAAAAAAGACTTTGCACTTTCCAGAATGAAGATTTGACGAGCTCATCCAGCCGGTAGTCTGTTCCAAAGGGAGACGGAGTAGGTAAAGTTTAAGCTGGTAGTTATACGGAATGTCTCCCGCCAAAAGGTTGAAAAAAATGGCTAATTTTATATCTATATTTAGAATATTCGTAATGTTCGCAGCAGTGTATCTAATATACTCCTGCCAGGGTAACACAGCTGCATATCTCTGGGCACTGGCTTTAACTATTATTGCTTTTGCTCTAGACGGTTTAGACGGTTATGTTGCAAGAAAATTTCATGAAGAATCAAAATTCGGTGCACTTCTTGATATTATGGGCGACAGAATTGTTGAAAACACATACTGGATTTTATTTGCTGTTATGGGATGGCTCAATATTTTATTCCCGTTGATTGCAATTACAAGAGGTTTTATTACAGATACAATAAGAAGTGCAGCAATGGAACAAGGTTTAACTCCTTTTGCAATGCAGGTTAACCCGGTATGCAAATTTATTACAGGTTCTAAGTTTATGAGAATAAGCTATGCTGTTGCAAAAGTTCTAGCATTTGTTTTAATTATTGCAGCTAAAATTCCGGTTTGTCCGAATAGAGAAATTATCTGGACAATTGGTTTCTGGGCAGCTGTATTTGCGATTGTATTCTGTGTGGTAAGAGGACTGCCGGTTGTAATAGAAGCTAAATATCTATTTAAAAATAAATAGCCTAAGTATATCATCAGCTTCCATTTCAACTTTTTGTATTTTATATGCAATTTTATCTGAAAGATTTCTATAAGAGACACGATCGTTGCTATCAATATAGTATGGCAATTGAAGTGCATCCTCTCGTCTGTTAGCATAACGAGACATTATATCTGTAAATTTAACGAATTTTTCAACTATTGCATTTTTAGGCAGTTCTAAAATTTTTTTAAGATTATCTGCTTTAATATCAAAATATGTATCAATACCGCAACCTTGCGCATAATGCATTATACGCATATCCTCTTTTGATTTTTTTTTGTTTCCAATTGTAATGACATCAGTTGGATATTTAGCAGTCTTTTGCTCAAATTCTTTAGCAATCTCTTGCCAGATCTTTTCTCCTTTGTACTTGCCAAAAAGATACATATTGGCTTGAAAATTGACATTATTTATATTATTGTTCAAGTTTTACTCCTTATAAATTATTATATATTATAATACAATAAAACCTATAAAAATAAAATTTGCGCCATCAGCTTGATTTCTTCTAACCAATCATTTACAATTTACTAAGGTAAGGGTATGGTAAAAATTAATATTGTTTTATATGAACCGGAAATCCCGCAAAATACCGGAAATATTGCAAGATTATGCGCCTGTACAGGTGCATCTCTATATCTTGTTGGAAAACTTGGTTTTGCACTAACAGATAAATACACTAAACGTGCAGGAATGGATTACTGGGAAAGTGTAGATTTACATAAAGTTAATTCGATGGACGATTTATATAGCCAGTTTCCTAATGGAAGATTTTTCTACTTGACAACAAAATCAAAAAAGAAATACACTGATATCAAATTCCTAGACGGAGATTTTATTGTTTTTGGTCCTGAATCAAGAGGTCTTCCGCAGGAATATGTAACTCAAGAAAATGCAATTACAATACCGATGGTAGAAGGACAGCGCAGTTTAAACTTATCAAATTCTGTTGCAATAGTAGCTTATGAAATCATACGACAACTCAACTTATAAAATGCCAATCAGAGCACAAAATTCTAATAAAGGGACTTTTGGTAAAGTTTTGAATTTTGCCGGCTCTAAAAACTATATCGGCGCGGCATATTTATCGACGGTTTCAATCTTAAAATGCGGTGGCGGGTTTGCAGCTCTCGCAACGGAAAAAGATATAATACATTCTGTATCGGCTCTGCTTCCGGAGGCTGTTTATCTTTCAACACAAGAAGGCTTAAGGTCAATAAAAGATTTTTCTGTCGTTTTAATTGGCTGCGGTTTGGGTAAAAATAAAACATTATTTAAAAAAGTAATAAAACACACATCTTCTCCAATTGTTATTGATGCTGACGGTCTGAATATTCTTGCTGAAACAGACATTAAACTACCGGAAGAAACGATTATTACGCCGCATCCACTTGAAGCAGCAAGGCTTTTAGGAATTAGTCTAGATGCAGTTCTGGCCGACTTAGATAATTCTGCTAAAAAATTAGTAGAGAAATATAATTGCACTGTTGTTCTAAAAACACACAGAACAATTATTACAGACAAAGAGAATTATTTTGTTAACCAGCATGGAAACTCGGCACTTGCAAAAGCAGGTTCTGGAGATGTACTTGCGGGAATTATTGCAGGCTTGTTAGCACAGAAGATACCGCTTTATGAAGCGGCAAGACTTGGAGTTTACCTCCACTCGCGCACCGGTGAAATAGCTTCGGAAGAACTTACAGAATACTCTGTCCTTGCATCAGAACTTCCAAAATACCTGCCATTAGCCATAAAAGAATTATTATGATTCAAATTTAATACGTCCTGTTTGATTAATAACAACAGGTTCATTCAAATGCTTAATATATTCGCATGCCAGAAAATCTTTGTTAAATGGATAATTTATACATTCTTCTTTTGGTGCCAAAATATCAAAATCAGCTCCATCAAACATCATAAATGAATCCATTGCTACTTTATAAAATTTATCATCACTTGGATTATCAACATCTATTTTGATTTCATTACCGTCTTTATCAATAATGCTCATGCCTGTTAAAATTCCTTTTTCAGGATTTACAGAATATGTCATACCCGAAACTGCCATCAATCCAGGTTTATTCCCCTGAGTTCTGTAAGTATCTTCAATTGCATGCTTAAAGAAGTCAATAAGTTTTCTTTCCGAAACATCTGCTACGGAAACTCTGTCTTCAAAAGGAGCAATATCTTTAATATCACGGGAATCAATTACACCTGGCTGGAAAAAACTCCTTGTTCCGCTGTTATTCCAAATCGCAATATCTGTAGCTAATTCCGCGCGCATGGCATCGCACATGAAATTTGCATGAGCATTTTCTTCAATCAATGTAGTTGGAGGAGGCGTAACTGATTTAATGTATCCGACTTCTTCCGGCTGTCCTAAAATTTCATTAATTATATACTGGTTAATCATATTTTTCTGGAAGAGTCTTGTTTCACCCAAATTATTCTGTATCTTTGTAATCACTCCGTCTTTGTCAAAAGTAAGATTAAGTCTGCCAAAATAATTTCCGTTTTTTCCGGCTTCTGTTATAACAACAGGTTCTCCTGTCAGAGAATAGAGGAGATTTTCTCCTTCTTTAACATCTTTTATTAACTCATGTGTATGACCGCCAATAATAACATCTATTCCTTGTGTCTTTTGTGCAACTATTTTATCTGTTTGATTTCCCATATGCGACAACAGGAATATTTTGTTCACCCCTTGTTCTTTTAGTTCTTGAACTTGCTCCTGAATATCTTCTATAGTATCGTCTAAATCTTCAACAGAACAATCCATATGGTATGATGGATGAGTAACCCTTGCTGTTAAATCAATTGGAGCAGCGCCTATTAAACCTATTTTTTCCCCTTTCACCTCTATAATTGAAGATTTTTTTATAAACTTATTTAACTCTATATGTTCCTGCTCTTCAACATCATCCGGATCTTGAGTTTCTATAGGAGATTGTTTTAGATTAACTGCAAAATAATCTCCATTGAATCCATTAATCGTATCTACAAAATCTTTTTGCTTTGTATCAAGTTCATGATTTCCCAGGGCAGAGCCGGAAATGCCTGCCAAATTCATGAATTTCATTACAGCTCTGTTTACAGCTTTGTTCTTTTCATCTCCGATGTCGTTATCACCGGCAGAAAGTTTTAAATCACCTTTGATACCGGATAAAATTCTTGTCATATTATTTGTCTGACCGTGAAGATCATTCACATAACCAACAGACATTTCAAATACATCTTTTTCAGGAGTCTTTTCAAGGTTATTATGTTTAGATGTATCCTGAGATTTTCTAAATGTAAATGTATATGGGTTGATATTAGATAATGCTACTTTTATATTCATATTTTCCTGCTTTTTGAATATTAAAACTTCTAAAAATAAATTTTGCTTTTAATCTTCTTCATGTACAAACTTAATTCTGCCAACTTGATTAATCACAACAGGTTCATTCATTTCCTTTATATATTCACAAGTCAGCACATCTTTATCATATGGGAATTTCTCCACATAAACTTCTTCTGGAGCCAGAATATCGTAATCAGCCCCGGCTGACATCAAAAATTCATCAGTTACCACTTTGTACATTTTATCTTCACTAGGATTTTCTACATCAATTTTATGTTCTTTTCCTTCCTTATCTATGAAATTCATAGCAAGAAGCTCCCCTTCTTCAGGGTCAACTGTATAATTCAGACCAGAAACTGCTATCAGCCCAGGTTTGTGAGCCGAAGTTTCAAATGTCATATCTACAGCTTTCTTGAATGCATCTACCAGAGTTTTTTCAGAAACTTGAGCCGTTACGACATAATCTAAAAACGGTGCCATTTCTTTTACATCACGGGAATCAATCTCACCTTCATGGAAGAAGCTTCTGACCCCGCTATGGTGCCATAGTGCAATATCCGAATTTGTTTTTTCTCTCATTACATCACATACAAAATTTGCATGCGGATTTTCTTCTGCTAAATTTTTAGGCGGCGGTGGTGCCTGTTTTATATAACCTACTTTTTCCGGAACGCCTAAAATATTGTCAAATACATACTGGTTAATCATGTTTTTATGGAATAATCTTGTTTCACCTAAATTATTCTGAGCTTTAGTAATAACACCATTTTTATCAAAAGTCAGGTTTAGTTTTCCAAAATAATTTCCATCTCTACCTGCTTCTGTCATTATTATTGGCTCACCTGTTTTTGAATATAATAAATTTTCCCCTTCTTTAATATCTTTTATCAGTTCATGGGTGTGACCACCGACAATTACGTCGATTCCATCAATATTTTCAGCGACAAATTTATCTGCTTTATGTCCTAAGTGCGATACAAGAATAACTTTGTTTATATTTTGTTCTTTAAACTTATCAATCTCATTTTGAATTAGTTCTATTGTATCATCCAAGTCATCAACAGAACAATCTGTGTAATAATTAGGATGTGTTAAACGGCTCATCATATCAATTGGAGAAGCTCCGATTAAGCCGATTTTTTCTCCTTTAACTTCTACAACTGCAGATTTTGTGAGATGGTTCTTTAAATCTGCACGTCCATATTTTTGGATATCTTCAGGGTCTTGTTCTTCTAACGGATTTTGTTCAAAATTTATAGAAAGCATTAAGCCATTAAATCTATTTATAGCATCAATACAATCTTTCTGTGACATATCAATTTCGTGGTTACCTAATGCTGAGGCTTTTATGTCTGCAATGTTTAAAAATTTTGTTGTCGCTTGATGTATAGCATCATTCTTTTCATCACCAATGTCATTATCTCCAGCTGAAAGCTTCAAATCCCCCTTTATACCAGACAATATTCTCATCATGTTATTAGTTTGTCCGTGGGCATCGTTTACATATCCTATAGATATTTCAAAGGAGTCCATTTTAGGATTTCGCTCTAAATCTGAACCTTTTGGCTGGCTAATATTAGAATTACTTTTAAAGCGGACGTTGGCGATATTAAAATTAATTGGTTGGATATTGAAATTCATATATAAAACCTTCTACTCTACTATAGTAAGTCTTGTAAAAATTAAATTTGCTAAAAATTTTAAAAACTTTACAATAATTTACATAGATAGACATGTTAAAGCTTTTCTTATCACCTCCTCTGAATTTGAATGATCTTGAATAGTAGGCATAATTTTTTCAAGAACATCTTCTATCTCATTTTCTTCATACCCGAGAGAAAGTAATACAGCTTGCGTATCGTCAAAAGCCTGAGATTTTGGAAGTTTGCAGGAAGTTCTTGGCAGTTCCGTTTTCATCAATTTATCTTTAAGCTCAAGAATAATTTTTTGTGCCAGCTTTGGACCGACTCCTTTTGCTCTTGTAAGTTCCTTGAAATTTCCATCAATAACCAACGAAATTAAATCACAAGCATCAAACTCATTTAACAGTGCAATTGCCATTTTTGCACCAACACCGGATACAGATAAAAGTATCTGAAAAATATCTCTGGTTTCTTTATTAGAAAAACCATATAAAGACATTGCATCTTCTCTATGTGTTAATAACACATAGACCTTTTGCATTTCACTCTCATCAACTTTTGTACAGTTAAAATCAATCTCAGTAACTTCTAATAGATATCCTATACCCGAAACATCAATAGTTATAAAAGTCCCTTTAGAAGTTTTTCTTTTATCAGAAATAATCCCCTTAAAATAATCAAACATACCCCGCTCCTTTTATAAATAATTATATAACAAACAATCAAATCGAGATTCTCCTTTACAATCGGCGGAGTAGATGGGCATCACTGCTACAAAATTATTTTACCCCCTTTACAATAAATTTTGTTTTGTGTAGTATAGATTTGTTACCAATTAAATATCTTTGGAGGAGTGCCAGAGCGGTTGATTGGAGCGGTCTTGAAAACCGTCGTACGTGCGAGCGTACCGTGGGTTCGAATCCCACCTCCTCCTCCATTTTAAAAGAGCCTAAAAAGGCTCTTTTTTAGTGCGTTTCAGCCCTGCCCTCGAACTGCAAAAATGAGGCAAAATAGACCCAAAAGGGACTAAAAAGGGACTGCTGAAAAAATTTGTTGATTTTAGAGGGTTTCTGCAATTAGGCAAAATGCCATATTACATAACGGTTTTGGCGGTAAATGTGGTCAATCCCAAGTAATACATAGATTTCAGGGTTTCCACCTGTGGTAATTACGGTTAATGCCAATATTCATATAAATATTGGTTTATTTTGTCATGCTTAAATTTACATAATGGAAATAATATTAATAAATTTTATTATATTGCACTCCTAAAACCCACTCATACCAATCGAAGTCAAGAATTTGGGAGCGTGTTTTTTGAAAAAGATTTATTATCTTTTTTGTAAAGCAAAAAGGAGATAAAAATGAACGAACATGAAAATTTAAAAGAAGGGCAGTTAATAATATTGAAAAGCAGAGAAGCAATGATTGATTTACTCTATCAGTCCTGTGTAAACGGCTTAAATTGCCTGTGCCTTTTGGACTCACTAACAAAAGAATACTTAGTCCAAAAATTATTGTTAATGCATGCGTGTGTAAATCTTGATAATAACCTTACTATTGAAGATTACAAATATCTTGTAAAAGCAATGCATGATATTTGCAAGTGGGGATTGTATATAGATAAATTTCAAACGCTAGCGAAGACAAACAATAAAATAAAAAAGCTAGAGCCTGACTATGTTTTTATAGAATTTGAAGAAAATAAAATTGTAAATAAGCATTGGATGACATTGGCAGAAAAGAGGCAGGTTGTTATTGTTCTGACATCCAACAATAATGAAACTTTTAATGATGATGGTGCACATAAACTTGTAAAACCAAGTCAAAAAGTAGAAGCAAAAATAATAATTGATTTTATTGACAGGAATGTGAAAATTGATATTCTCTTACCTAAAAATGAATCTCAAAAAGAAGATAATAATACAGAAATACAGGGTATAAAAAAGCAAAAAAGCTATCGGATTTTAAACAAAAATTTTAAAATAACGAGTAATTTCAAGTCGATAATTATTGATAACCAAACCTACGATATTCCTGATTATTTTAATGTTGATATGGTTAAAAACGAGGATGAAAAAACTTGGGAAATGATATTTTATCAAATGTTTGCAGATGAAATAAATGCTGAACTTACAAAGAGGAGCAAAGATTGTATATAAAAAAATACAGCATGTACAAAGTATTTTCAGCCTATTTTTCCTCTTTCCCGACAAAAGCCCATATAAGTGCAACTAACCAAAATAACAAAGTCCAACCGAGTAATAAATTAATTAGAAATATTGCTAAGCTATGCGGATGTTTCCGTACTCTTGCAATCCATAGGGGCAGAAATGCTATCCATAAACAGAAAACCATAAGTATTCCTGCTCCTAACCCACCCCAAAAGTTTTCTAAAATTGCCCAATAGCCTATAAAAGTAACTAAAAAGATTGCAATAACTATATAACTTAAAATTCCCATAAGCTCTAATATCCTCCCATAAGTTGGTTTGCCCACATTAACCCCCAAAACCAAGCACCACTTTCATAGTATTGTTTAAGCTTTTCTCTTTCCGCACTATCTAAACTAATAATACGAGGATACTGAATAGAAACTTCCCCATTAAGCAAGTCTTTGACCATTACAAAATCCTTAAGCTTTGCATTCTCTATAGAAAGGCTTGTTTCAACCTTTTTGCCAGTTTCCAAAGAAATATTATCAAATTGAAATTCTCGCTTTAAAGACTTGTCATTTGTTTCGCACTCTAGTTTTATACCGTCAACAGCTCCACCGCTTGCATTTACCTGCCAATCTTCTATTATTTCATCTGCAACTAAATCAATTTTTATAACATTGTATTTGGAATTATAGTTTGCATTCACTGTAATTTCTGTATCACCAAATACCCATCCTCCATAATAAGGGAATTTGCAAATTTCAAAATAAGCAACACCTATTATTGTAACAATGGTAAGTATAATAATAGTAAATATCCACCAAAATTTATTTTTTTTAGGTTTAACTTCTTGTATTTCTATGCTGTCATCATTTTCATGAGTTGATGTTTCAAATTCTGTCATTTTAATTTCTCCTAAACTTATTCCATTTCATCAGGATTATCTATATAACAACCCATGCTGCCATTTTTAGGGTCACTTGGGTCACAGTCCTTTCTTGGTTTGATTCCTTTTAAAGAGAGCATTGTTTTTATCTCGGGTGTAGTATAGGCATTCTCATCATTTAAGGGCAAACCTCTTTCGGTAAGTATAACTTTACCTCTGTAAGTTGCATTTCCATTTTTATCTAATTTTGCAGCATTCCAGTCTTGAGCATTATTTACACAATCAATATAGTCCCAATATAAAATAGTATCTTCTCTTTTATTTGTTTCAGTTACAGTCGTGCTATTTTTTTGAAAAGGAGTTACAAAAATTTCTGTCAGTAAACTATTAACTGCAACTTTTGTTGCGAAAACTACTGCTAATAAAAAAAGAATAATTAGTATTATTTTTTTATACATTCAAACCTCATAAGTTATTCTAGTGGTATTATTTTATATCCTTCATTATTTTGCTTGTTTAAGGAAAAAGTAAAGAAAATATCTACACTTTCCCCTGTATAACTTTTAGGTAAAGGAGCAAATGGCAATGAAAGCCAAATTGCCTTAAGAGCTTTTTTATCATATTCTTTTTCACCTGAAGGTTTTATTATTGAACAATCAAGTAATCTACCGTCTTTTGCAACTTTAAATATTGCAATCGTTTCTATATCAGATTTTATCTGGTATGAATGTATTCCCCAATTACTTTTGATTTTGTTTTGAACACCTTCCATATATTTAGAAAATTCAAGGTCTTCATTAGCACTATTAATTGAGTGTTGATTTCTTTTTAATTCCTTTATTAAATTTTTATCTGCTAAAAAATAACCTTGTTCTTTCAAAAATTTATCACTTGAGTTATTAATATCAACTTCAATCCCTTTCGCCATATAATATGAGCCTAATTTTAGATTGTAAATTTGCTCTAGTGAAAGTTCCCAATGCTTACCAAAATCAGGATTTTTATTTTTTAATTCTTCTTTCTGTTTATCGCTAATAAAATCACCTATTAGTTTATCAGGGTATTTTTGCTTAATTTTACTTGAATCTGAAAGCAAATTATTCCTGTATTTTACAGCTTCAGCTTTTTCAACTTCAACCATTGCAGACTTAACTTTTTCATATTCTGCCAAATAAGGGGCTAAGGTGTTTTTATAAGCCTCAAACCATTTTCTAACATCATTTAAAGAGATTCCATATTCACTTTCAGGCTCATAATTAAACATAGCAATTCCATTGGCTGGTGCTAATGCAGGATTTTTGTAATACTTATTATGTATATAATTAAACCTTAAATATTCTTTATCAAAATCAGTAGTATGTAACTTCTTTGATACTGTAGATTTTACAAATACAGGTTTTTTAGAATTTGCAAGATAGTAGTTAATATCATATCCGCCAGGAACATAAACCCGTTGCAAATCTCCGTCAAATAAATATCCGTCAGGAATTAAATCGAAAAGATTTTTAGGGGCTGTAAAAACTGCATAGGTATCTTTGATAAGAGTATTTCTATCAGACTTATAACTATTTACAAGTCTAAAATCTATATTTGGCAAATTATCCTGATATGTTTCAATCTGTTTTTCAAGTGCAGTTAGGTCAGCTAAATACTTTTGTCTTTCTTGTTTTTGCCTTAATTGTTGTCTTTTTATTTCTTCAGGTGATACTCTTAGGCGAGTAAGGTCTTCTTCAACATATTTAATATGCTCTTTGAATACTTGTCGGTAACTTTCTGCTTGCATTGGGGTCATTATTGAATATTGACAACCGTTGTAACAGGTTTCTACTTCAACAAAACCATTTTCCATTTTTTTAGTTCTGTAAGTTCCTATAGCTTTGTTATTTAGGTAGTATGTTGTTGTATTTCCGAGTGTTTTTGAAACAATATTTACTCCTGCTAATACCTGATTTTGTATAATTAATAGTATTACAAGAGAAGATAATATCTTTTTATACTGCAAGTTTTTAAACATTTCTATTCCTTTATTTTTTGTTTGGCTTAATTTCTTTAAGTGATTTTAAAGTGCCACAGTTTTCATCATATCGATTCATATAATCTGCATATAAAGTGCGGAAAATATCTTGTTCCTTTGCCCAATCCTCTTGTTTTATTTCTTTATTTAGACTTGATAATATGCCTTCACCAAAATCTTCAAGAAATAATCCAATGTATCTAACCTCGTTATTCAACATTGAGGTTTGATAACAACGAGATTTTTTATTACATACAGTAAACATAAAATCACCTGAATTATCAGGGCAGGGCTGTAAAATTACAACAAGAGCATTGTTTCTTATCGGATACACAGCCTCAAAATCCTTTGTACCTATATTTTCTTTTATATTAGGAATTTCACCTGCTTGTACTTGTATAAAAGAAAATAAAATCGCTAATAATATCAATAAAAGTTTTTTCATTAATCTTAATCCTCTACTATCATTAACCACATATTATCAACAGCTCGCTCTTTAACAATGGAATCAACTTCAGGAAAGAAAGTATTTTTACTTAATTCTCGCCATGGAAATTCAATCACACTGTTACTTTTTCCATTTACATAAGTAATGGATGAGTTATATTCTGCACACTTTCCACAAATCAAACCATCCTTTTTTTCGGTATTCATATTTACTATACAATAAGGTTGCCCCTTTACAAAGAAACCTAGCATATATTTATTATCGCTGACACGTAAAGTACCAAGTTCCGCAGTAACAGATTTATTCTCTTTTGGGTTATAAACCTTGTATGTAAAATTTTCTGCAAATGCCATGTTGCACCAAATAGACATTATCATTGTTCCAACCAATGAAATCGTTAATAAGGTTTTCTTCATTACACCTCCATTATTTTGCATAATTTTTCTAATTATAAGCTACTCATTAAAATTGTACTTTTGCCAATAAATAGAATTTACAAGACTATCTTACAACATTTAGTGTACTAAGGCAAGCTAAAAAGAGCCTTTTATTTCGTTCCTTTAACACATTAAATAAATTATTATAAAAAAGAGGATTACAATGCAAAATAACCTAGATATAAAGAAACTTTTGGGAAAAAGAATCAAGGAACTAAGAACCAAAAAACATTTGACACAAGCTCAACTGGCTGAAATTGTCGGGATGGTAGAAAGAAATTTGAGCAAAATAGAATGCGGTCAAACTTTTGTTACATCTGAAAATTTGTCAAAAATTATCTCTGCTTTAGATATAACACCTGCGGATTTATTTAACTTTGAACATAACAAAGAGAAGGATGAATTAAAGGAAGAATTAATAAATGCTATCAAAGAAGAAAAAATTGATGTGAACATATTGTATCGCATGTATAAATCGTTAAAATAAATTAATATATTTACCAAACCGCAACGAAATAAACTAAAAAAATATCATTATCAAAATCACTTTTTACAACAATGTAAAAAGTGATTTTTGTATGCAAATTTTGCACAAAGAAATAAACCCTTAAAATTCAATGACAATAAAGGTTATAGGCACATTTTTGGCTTCATTCTTCTTAATAATTCTTAATAAAATCCTCAAAAAAAACACGTCAAGTGGCAAAAAACACGCATATATTAGTAGAAGGGTATGTTATTTTCCTTTCTAAAAATGAGTTAAAAATAGGAATAAAAAAAGGAGAAAACTATGGAAAAAATTCCAACCATGAAATCAATTAGTGAATGTTCAGAAATTGTCGGACTGGCAAAATACCATGTCCGTCGGTTAGTTTTGCAAGGGAAAGTAAAATATGTGCGTAGTGGCTCGAAATATCTTGTTAATGTTGACAGCCTGATTGAATACCTGAACAGCGGGGAAGCACAGGCAGAAGTAGAAGAACAAAACACAAACAAAATCAGAAAGGTAGGGATTTAATATGGAAAAAGTGCCAATAAGTACTATTTTAGAAGAAGACGAAACAATGTCACAGGAAGAAACTGAACAAGCAACAGTAGTTCGAACAATAGAAATGAATCCGAAGGTTGTAGATTTGTACAATAGGATAGAGGCTTCCGAAAAGCTTACTTGTGAAGTAGGCGATAGAAAAATGCCTAAACCGTTAGCTTATGTAGCATGTCTTATGAGCAAACAACATCCTGAAATGCGTATGAACTCAATAAAAAACACCATTCTTGCTAAAAATGCACAAATGTTAGCAGCAAAAGGGGTTAAATATGTTGAAAAGGGACGTGCGGGTTATTGTAATTATTATGGAATTAACTTTATGCCGTCAGGAGCAGGCAAAGACCTTATGTCAGATGAACTCGACAATTTCGTGTATTATCCTTTTCGTAGTTGGTTTAAATGTACAGTTCAAGAATTGAGAGAAAAATTTCGATTTGAGTTAGAAAAAAAAGCCAAAAGAGAGTTTCCCGAGGAAGATAAACAAAAACAGCGAAAAAAATTTGTAGATGAGAAAATGAAAGAATTTGGCAACATATTTTTAGAAGTTTCTGACGGTACAAGAGAAGGTCTGTTTCGTGATGCGAAGGTTATTAAAAGAGCAGGTTTTGGATGTATAACGATTAAAATAGCCGAGCTTGGGCTATATCTAAACAATATGACAACAGAACAGAAACTATTCTTTAATCTATTATTTGAAGCATATAGCGGAATAATACGGTCGAAAAGTATCAAAGGGGAACATAGAGAACAAGACATTGAGGACTTGCCTGTAAATATACTCTTTTATTCTGACCCGACATTCTTCAAAGCGGATTTAGCAAAATCTTTTAATTTGCTTATGGAAACAGGTTTAATTCGCCGTTGTATATTGACATTCATGTCGGAATTAGAACCACATGAAAAAGAACCTGACGGAAGAAAAGCCTACAAAGCAGAGGAAAAATATTACAGCGACTTAAAAGCTATTGGACTCCAGTTACATGAGATTTTCGAGGCGATTGAAAACAATGCCCAATATGAGCTTACGGAAGAAACTTATGTCAAAGTTTTTTACCCCTATAAACTTAAACTCTCGTCAATGTCTGAAAAAGAAGAAAATCCTTTGATAAAAAGAGAAATTCGCTCCCGTGAACTAAAAGCCTTAAAAATCTCATGTCAATATGCCAGCATTAATCATCCGAAGGTACATTTTATAAACCCTGAGGATATGGAAATGGCTATTAATGAGGTTGAGAGTTTGAGTGTTGATTTTATAAAATTTTTAAATTACCGACCTGCTTTTGAAGATAGATGTGACAGGATTTTCAGATTTTTTCTTGAAAATATTGATAAAGAGTTCAAAAAGAACGAGTTGACAAATGCACATTTCAAACAATTTGGTATATCTCGGAGCAAATTCAGAAAAAGTTTCGATGATGATATGCAAAGCGTTGCCGAAATTGCACAGTATAAAGGCTATCAGCTTTTAAGCAAGCCTATAAACAATAATTCAGGTCGTGCCTACTGGCTCACTATTGCAAAATCAGAAGATTTGAGCGACGGCATTCAAAAACTTGAAGATTTAATCTAAACCGAGGTATAACAACAATCCCTGTAATGCTTGTATTTAAAGGCAATTTCCGCAATTACCGCCCTGATATTTGCAAAAATGCAAGCTAATACTGGGATTGACCGCAATTACCGCAAAACCCATAAGGAATAAAAAATGAAACAAATCAATAACTTAAATTTAGAATTATTAACCGCTGTATTAGGCGAGCCTGAAAAACAATCAGGTGATGAGTATCTGTGGCAATGCCCCCTCTGCAAGGATACGGGCAGGGATAACTTAAAATTCAACGCTGTAAAAGGCATACTGTGGTGCTTTGCAAACGAAAGCCACGCACCACAGATACTTAAAGAAATGCTAAAAAAGGGCAAAATAAACCTTAAACCTGCTAATGCTGACTATAACAGCAATGACAGATACAAGCATATTTTCTCAATACAAAAACAGATTGAATTTAAGATATATATGCAAGAGTGCAACGAAAAGCTCTTAACAATAGATATTTTGCCTTCTATCCTGCTCAAAAAACGAGGATTAAACTTATCAACCGCTAGGGATGTAAAACTCGGAGTTGATATGAATAAGAAACGGTGGGTTATACCTACATTTCAGTATTCAACAGAAAGAGCAAACGCGATTTTGGGCTTTGAATACAGACCGTTTAATTTCAGCAAAGACGGCTTAACCCGTTCAAAAGGAACTCCGACGGGATTAGCTATGATTAACTCATACAAACCTACAATGGAAGTGTTAACGGTTATAGAAGGCTATTTTGACGGTTACGCACTATATCAACACCTTAAAGAACAAAAGCAAATTCAGTATTACCACATTGTTACACCGTCAAACGGCATTCAATCCCTGCTAAAACACATCTCACAGGTTGATTTTTCAAAGTATAAACGGTTTTGCCTGTATGTCGATAATGACGAGGAAGGTAACAAAGTTGCTGAAAAGATTATGGCTAAATATCCGATATTCGAGCGTATTACCACAACCTGCGGATGTAAGGATTTTAACGAGCATTATATGAAGTGTATTAAAGGAAAGGGCTGAAATCCTTGTTTAACAAGAAAAATTAAGAAAATGAGGCTAGAAGTTATGAAAAAGGGAGATAATAAGAAATGATAAGAAGGAAAATAAAATGGCATTTTACGAACAAATTTCAGAATATACATACAGATTAACAGTTTGTCAGGGTTACGACTCTAAGGGCAAAAAGTTACGCAAAAGAAAAACAATTAAACTAGATGAAGCATTAACCGCTAAGCAGACAGAAAAAGAGCTTAACCGCCAAATGGTTATGTTTGAAAATGAAGTCTTGAACGGAATTTACTTAGACGGTGAAAAGATTACTTTTGAAGCATTTACGCAAAAGTGGTTAGAAGATTACGCAGAGAAACATCTTACACTTACAACATTACAATCATATAAAATCATGCTCAAACGGATTTTGCCTGCTATCGGACATATTAAACTCGGCAAATTACAGCCTCATCATTTGATACAGTTTTACAACAATCTTGATGAAGAAGGAGTAAGACTTGACGGTAGATTTACACCTACAAAAACCCTGACAAAATATCTTGAGCCATTGACAATTTCTCATATAATCAAAACCACAGGCATATCATCTAAAACTTGCAGAAGGCTGAAAACAGGCTTGGCAACAAACTACAGCACAGCTCAAAAGCTCTGTAATTACTATAAATTAGACTTCAACAGAATGTTTAAGGCTGATACAGAAAAGAAATTGAATAGAAAAACAATCAAAAATCATCACATTGTAATCCACTCAATATTATCTACGGCTGTAGATTGGAACATCTTAATGAGCAATCCTGCTGAAAGAGCAAAACCTCAGAAAGCAACAAAGCCAAAGGCTAAATATTATAATGATGAGCAGGTTGCAGATATGTTTCAATGCTTAAAATCAGAGCCTTTAATGTATGTTACAATGATTTATCTAGCAATAGATATCGGGTTGAGAGAAGGTGAACTAACTGGCTTGAAGTGGGAAGATATAAACTTTGAAACCTGTGAAATTAACATCAACAAACAGCGACACTATATTACAGGGTATGGCGATGTTGAAGGAAAACCTAAAACGGATGCAGGAATAAGAACTGTTACAGCCTCAAAAACGGTAATATCCTTGTTAAAGGAATACAAAAAACAACAGAATGAAAACAGGTTGAAATTTGGTACAGCTTGGCAAAATGGCAAATATGTATTCCTGCATGAGGACGGTAGCCCTATAAGCACACAACGACCTTATAAATGGTTTACTAACTTCTTAAATCGTCATAACCTGCCAAAGATAACATTTCACCAACTCCGACACACAAATGCAAGCCTGTTAATCTCATCAGGTGAGGATATTGTAACTGTAAGCGGTCGACTCGGTCATGCTGATAAAAATGTAACCCTGAATACCTACTCACACATAATCAAATCAAAAGAGGCACAAGTTGCAAATAAAATGGATGAGTTCTACAAAAGTATTATTATACAAAATGAGGTTTGTTCAAAATAGTAAAGTGGTAAAATCTTAAAATTAATAAAAAACTCTGTATGTTATTTATGGTACAATTCCTTTTATAGGAGTATTTGTATGAATATAGATTTGCAAAAAATACAAGTAAAACATTTTACATCACAGGAAGATGCATTTGAAGAATTTTGTTGTCAAATTTTTAGAAATTATGGAATAGAGAAAAACTGGAACAATAATGCTGAATTTATAAATAAAAATGGTGCTAGCGGTGATGCTGGAGTTGAATCATATTGGAAGTTTAATAACGATGAAGAATATGGAATGCAAGCAAAGTTTTCTGATGAGTTAGGTAATTTATGGCCACAAATCAATTCTTCTGTGGAAACCGCATTGAAAAAACACACAAACTTAAAAAAATATTATATCTTCACTCCATTCGACAAGACAGACCAAAAACAAGGTAAAAAAGATGGGCAAACAATATGGATTGATTATGTTAATAAATGGAAAAATATCAAGGATATTGAATTTATATGGATGGGTAAAAGTGAAATTATACAAGAACTTATAAAAGATAACCACTATAATTCTGGAATGGTAAAATATTGGTTTGATAAAGTTGTTTTTTCATCCGATTGGTTCAATAAACATTTTCAAGAAATACAATGTAAAGCAAATTATAGATACTCTGTAGATTTAAATGTTCAAACATCAACAAATGATTATATTTTTCGATTAGTTAAAACAAAATCAGCGTTACAAAGATATAAAAAAAGTTTAAAAGAACTTTTAGAGACTTTTGAATTCTTAAAAAAATATAACTGTTTCGACAAAATTGAAAATTCTAGCGACTTTGAAGAAACTATTATATCTACATTGAATTTATTCAAAGAAGTACTAAATACTAAAGAAATTATATCTCTAAATTTTACTGAGGATGATTTGAATAAAATTAGTTCAACTATGAGCAAAATATCTTGGGATAAAGATAGCAAACCTACTTTACCAGATGATTGGGCAAAGCATAATAGATACCCAACTCTTACAGATGCGGAAAGACAAAAAGACTGGGATGAATGCGTTAGCCGTGAAATAAGGACATTTAACGAGAATTGGTATTCCATATCAAATTTTGTAAATAAAGTTAATAATAAAAACTACTTACTTTTTGCTAATGCAGGAAATGGAAAAACACATCTATTATGTGAAATGGTTAATCAAATGCTGAATAACGATGATTTTATTGCTGTTTTAACCTTTGGACACTATTTTTATGAAAAAACACTTGAAGTATCTATTTTAAAACAATTTCCTGAATTTCAAAGTATAAGAGAACTTTTTGGAGCATTAAATAGCTATGCAAAAACAAGAGACCAAATAGCACTTTTCATGATTGATGGAATTAATGAATGGGAATTTTGCGAAAGAAAAAAAATATTTACTGAAATAAAATTATTAAAGAACGAAGCTGATAATTATGAAAATATCCGATTAATCATAAGTTGTCGTGAAGAATATCGCGAAGATATTTTTGGAGACTTTTCTAATTACGGCAAAGACTTTGTATCCTTTAGACATAATGGTTTTTTTAATAATTCTATTCAGGCATTACATGCATTTTGTGAATTTTACAAAATTGAAGTTCCATCCACTCCTTTATTATCTCCTGAGCTTTCAAACCCTCTAATATTAAAAACACTTTGTGAAGCTTTTCAGTACAAAAGGTATTTTCCAAAAGGAATTTATGGCATTTCAACGATTTTTGATGCTTATTTAGAGCACTTAAATAATGATATTTCAAATAAATTAGATTTAGATGCTGATGATAAAATTGTTAATGAAGTTATTGAAAGAATTGCAAAATTAATATATGAAAATAATGGTAACATTCATATCGAAAAACAAAAGATTAAGGACGCAATAAAAGATATTGATATTAATCCAAATTGGTCTAAAACAATTTTATATAACTTAGAAAAAAGTGGGTTATTTGTTATAAATCAAGATTATATCTATGTTTCTTATGATAGATATCGGGACTTTTTAACAACAAAAATATTATTACAAAATATAAATGAACCCAAAATGAATAATACGCAAAAATTACTCAAAGAAAAAATTGAGTTGTTTAAAGAAAAATCATATATGTATTATGGTTTAATAGATTTTTTAGCAATAGCTATTCCGGAAAAATGGGGATTTGAGTTAATATCTTTATATAAGGGTGAAAAAATTTATTCCGATTTCAAAGAGGTTTTAATATCATCATTTTATCGTTCAATATCACAAAGAGATGCAGATGCTCTTAGTGAAACAACTATAAAATATTTTGAATTGCTAAAAAATAGTTGTGAAAATGAAAATTATTATTGGCAGACTTTAATTTCCTGTGTTGCGATTGAAAATCATCCATTAAATGCAAATTATTTGCATTCGAAATTAAGTAAACTATCTATGGCAGAGATAGATGCTGATTGGACACAATTTATATCTCAAAATTACACAAATTATTTTGATAGTGATTATCACAATACAAATAATTATTTCTCAATAAAACATTTAATTTTACCATTTTTAAAAATGACTGATATTCCTTTTTCTGACCAAACATGTGAATTACTTGCCACATTATTTATATGGTTTACAGTTTCTACAAATAGAATTCTTAGAGATATTGCGACTATTGCAACAGTGAATATTTAAAAAAACAAAGAAGACTTAGCAATTAAAATTTTTGAAAAATTTAAAAATATTGATGATTTATTTTTACAAGAAAGCCTATATTCAATCCTATATGGCATTGTGCTTTTTTCTAAAAATGTTGATAAAGTTGAACAGATTGCAGATAATGTATTTGAAAATGTTTTTAACAAAAAAATAGTTTATCCTAATATATTAATTAGAATCTCAGCATATGGCATTATTGATTATTCAAAATATTTAGGCAATAATATTGACAAATATGAAAATAAATTTGAACCACCTTATAATTATCCGATTATAAAAGATTATCCATCTTTTGATGATATTGAGAAAGAATTTTGCGTTTATCCTAAGGGCGATGCCCCTAAAGAATTATATTCAACATATAGTATTTTATCATCATTGCAGGCAGGTGATTTTGGTAGGTACATAGTAGGTGAAAATTTATCTTACTACTGGTATGATGCCCCAAATAATAATGATTATTGGGGTTGGATTTGTAAAAAAGCTTATGACTTTGGTTGGGATTATGACAAACATGGGAAATTTGATTATTATGTTAATCGAAACAATGGTAGAGAGCATGCATACATTGAACGAATAGGTAAAAAATATCAATGGTTGGCATATCATGAATACTTATGTAATTTAATGGATAATTACAAAATGCAAGAGGGTTGGAATGAAGTAACTTTAAAAACTCCAGAAATGATTGATATGATTGAATATAGAAGCAAAAATATTGATTCCTCATTGATTTTTACAAAAGGAATTGAAGCAGAATCTTATTATACTCCTAAAAGTTGGACTAATCCAAATATAGACTCCGATATACTTTTTAGACCTACAACACTTGAAAATCAAATAAATTGGTTGAATGATACTCAAGATATTATTTGTAAAGGAAAGGGATTAATAGATATTAAAGCCCCAGATAATAGAACTAAGCTTGTATTAAATAATTTTATAGTGCAAAGGGAATGCTCCTATGATGAAGAACCAACTGAATCAGGATATTATCGGGATTTTGGAATGCATATTAGAAGTTTATTCTGTCCAAAATCTCAAAAGGATTTATTTATTGCTAAAATAAATGAAATGTTTAATTCTGGTACAAATGGTTTTTGTATTTATTATGGCAATAATGAAGTATTAGGAAGTTCAAATCAAAATATATTAGAATATCCTTGGAGTAAGCTTTATGATAAAGAATTAAATAATATTACTATATTTCAAAATGAGGATGGAATTGAAAACTACAATACCATTATGGAAAATAATCGAGAATCAAGTTTTTATAATACCTATACATTATATTACCCTCATCCTAAATTAATATCGAATTTAGGTTTAAGAATAAGAAAAGATAAATCTTATATATGGGAGGATGAAAATGGTAATGAAATATTCTCAAATACATTGTTAAATTATAATACCAAGTTTCATAATGTCCCTCTTGCAGATAAAAATAATTTCTTTAACCTTATAACCAAGACAGATATTTCAATTATATTTTCAGTAAGTGTAGAAAAAAGGTTATTAGCATGTGATATGAATAGTAGCTTACCACATTATCATTGGATGTATTATTTAACTTTATATGAACTTTCTCCAGATGGAACTATAAATGAAATATCACATAATAGTTTTAAGGATAGATAATAACTAACCATTTCATTACTTATTTTTAATATAATAAAAATTTTATTTTTTATGCTATAATACCAATAAAATCAGCATAAAGAGGTGGCATGTTTTTATTCTACATAGACGAATCAGGTGAAATAGCATATAATTCAGGTTCAAAGTATTTTGTATTTAATGCGTTAGGCATAAATGCAAATGACTGGAAGGCAATTAACCATAAAGTTAATGTGTTAAAAACGGCTGTTTTCAAAACTAACTCTGCCCCTATATTAGAAGTCAAATCTAACTGGATAAGATTTCCAAAGGAAAGAGAAAAACATAAATATCTTGCGAACTTGTCTAAAGAAGAATTAATACAACTTTCCTGCGGATTAATGGATATTATTGTCAATAATAACTGTACTTTAATTTCTACAGTTATTAACAAGGATTCTCTTCTTCGTCATTATGGGATAAATAAGCCTGAACCGAATATTTTTGCTATTCAGTATTTGTTAGAAAGAATTTCACTCTTTATGGCGTTTAACCACCCTGATGAACAAGCAATTGTCATAATGGATAAATGCTCAGACAGCATAGAAAAGATGCTAAACAGAACTCACACATTGCAGGTTGAAGAAGGTTATTCTTGGAAAGGAATCAAAAATATTATTGAAAACATTATGTTTGTTGATTCACAATATAATAATTTCATTCAATTAACAGACTTATGTGCATATAATGTAAATCGTGCTTTCAAGGATGATAACCCTGATTATCCATTCTTCAAAGCATTATTGCCGAAGTTCGCTTACAATCAGAAAACAGGTAGTTTAAATAATGCAGGGATAACCTATAAATTAAAAGAGTTCTTTGATAAAGACAATCCTAATATGTATAAATTCTTAAATACTTATAAAAATGAAAACAGTGTACTGCCTAATGGCAAATACACCGCTTAATTATATTATACCCTATTTTTCAAAAATTTCAATACAGAATCATATAAATAATTTACAAAATTTAATTTGTGCTATAATTAACACGTTAATTAAAAGAGGTAAGTAATGAAAAAAGTTGTATGTATCTTAAGTATTTTTATTGGTCTTGGGATGTTTAATGTTTGTTTCGCAGAAAAGAATCCTGCTTGTACATCAGGTTCAAAAATTTTGATACTACAAGTATTGGATGAAGGAGCTCTTGGATTTATATGTCCTCGTGTTAATTGGAGTTATAGCAATTATGAAACTGCTTGCAAATTAGATGGAAGATTGGTCTATTTAACTCAAAGTAATAATTATGTTGACGAACAAATTGTTAAAATCAAAAGAAGTGAATGTTTTGCAGAAAGCGGAACTTATAAATATTTTAATAAAGAAGGCGATAGAAAAACTGTTAGAGCGATTGATATAATCAATAAAAAATTATAAATCATGATTTTAAAGATTAGATATTTTGCAGGGGACTAAAAAGGGACTAATTTTACAAATAGTCCCTGAAAATTATTAAAAGTTACCAAAAGAACAAACTTCCAAGATTAAACAATACTGTTGGTTACGAGATGAAATTTGAAATTACAAAAAGCAAAAATATTTGTTCGAATCCCACCTCCTCCTCCATTTTGAAAGAGCCTGAAAAGGCTCTTTTTTAGTGCGTTTTGGACACCTTGATATTTACGGGAATATACATCCCATATCCCTCTTGGGGACTACGTGGGGACTGGGAATTATTTGACAAAAAATATTTTATTTTTGCTATAATATAGTCACTAACTAGGAGTAGGATATGTGTGAACCAACAGAATTAACTTTAACATTTGATTTAAGAACTATTGAACACTTAGGCATCCAAATGTAAAAACATTGCCACCAGTTCTTGCAGAAATGATTTCTAACGCTTATGATGCAGATGCAACCTTTGTTAATATTCAATTAAATGAAAATGAAAATAATAAGCAAATAATTATCACAGACGATGGTTGTGGAATGTCTTTTAGTGAAATTAATAATTCATTTTTAGTTATTGGCAGAAATAGAAGAAAAAATAATTCAGGAAATAATGGTTTAACAAATAAGGGGAGGAAAGTTACTGGCAGAAAAGGCTTAGGGAAGTTGGCAACGTTTGGTATTGCTACGCATATAGAAATTCAAACTGTAAAAGATGGAAAAGAAAACATTTTTGCAATGGATTTAAATGATATACTAGACGAAAAAAATAACGGAACGTATAAGCCACAAATTATAAAATATAATGAAGATGTTACTTGTGAATCAGGAACTAAAATTGTTCTTAGTGGAATAAACGAAAAAATCCCATAGATATTTTTGATTTAAAAGCAAGTATTGCCAAAAGATTTGCCTTTGATGTTTCAGATTTTGTTATAAATATTTCTAACGAATCTAATGAAACAGTAACGATTACAAATGATACAAAATGGGAGTATATAAATTCGCAATTCGAATGGATTTTTAGCAATGAACATTGTAACGAAGATTCTTTTCTAAAAGAGAATAAAATTACTGGGAAAATTGTTACAATAAAAACTCCATTACCAGAGGATCAAAGGGGGATATTTTTATATGCTAGAGGGAAATTAGTAAACTCAAATGAATTTTATGGCATAAAAACAACAACTTCTCTCACTTATAATGCATAATTATATTTAATCTTTATCCATATATAAATAAAGATCCCGAAAAACTACCGACAAAGTTTGATGAAGAGGTTTTACAAAAGAATTTAGAAACTATTAAAGCTATCATTAAGCATATTGATAATCCGACAGTTCTTTGTGCTTGGGGTGCAGGTATTGAAAGGAAAAAGTACCTAATCAAGAACTTAGAAGAAATATACACTTGTTTTCCTGCAAATACCGTATGGAAAAGAATTGACAAGAGTAAATTTAACCATCCACAACACCCTCTTTATGCTAAAGAAAATACTAAACTTCAAAATTTTGATATAAAAAAATATTTAAATAAGATTATGTCCAAATGATACAATAATCCTGCAAATCCTTGATAACTTTTGCTTTCCACTCGATTAATGTTAGTAGAACAGAAAGGTCGGCGATATGGAAACAGAAGTTTTAGAGTCACACAATCAGGAACAAGGGTTCTGGGAAACAACCAGGTTGGATTATGAAGAAGAGGAAACTCAGAAGAGGAGGAATCTTGCGTTTGAAACGCTCTTGCTTCTTTCCGGCAAAGATGCAGAAGAAATCAGAGAATTTCTGGACAGCAGAATTGGCAGACACATTGCAGACGATTGTTTTGATAAAGACGTTAAGCAGGTAATAATGCAGAATTACTACGCCTGGTACGAAGCACATTTATTTGGTGATAGCGGAAAATGTATTACAGCTAAAGACAAAAGTTCATTCGGAGCTAAAATAACTAACCAGATTACAGGCGAAGTCGATGTTTTGCTCTACACTTTTAAGAATCCGAACCGTATTTATCAAGACTATGCAATGTGCAGCAATCGGGATAAAAAGATTTATTATATCGGGATACAGTACATTAAATAACTTGTACTATGCAATCATTAAAAGTAATCTTTTTACCTTTTGTCAACTTATTTACAACAAAAAACGAATTGCCATTTTGAGCTAATATTACTACATCTTTAATATCTGCATTTATATCCATCCTTGATTCGGTTGTATATTCTGACAAATGTTTAAAAACTTTGTATTCTATTTGAGGATTACAAATTGTTGGAAACCGTTTCTGCACAATCTTATTTTTAAAATCTTTGAGAGATAGCTTTCTAATTTTTAATTTTGTAGCGTTAAATAACGCTAAAATACTGTGTAATACTAATTTAAACTCTTTTGGATAACCTATTCTTTCGGCGCCAGGTTTAAAATAGCGATTACAACGTTTATTTTTCCTGTTAGAAATTACCGCATTATTCTTGCCGCATATTGGACAGTCATTATCAATGTTTTTCACTTGTCATCACTCCTTGTAGTATTTATTTACCACAACTTATCCGTTTTTATAGTAAAAGCGGATAAGCATAGTAGTACACCTTCTAAACCTTAGTAATAGTCGGATTTTAGGATTTTAAGTCTCCTTTAAATTATTACAAAGGGACTTTCGCCTTCGTAGATTAATTAAGGAGAACAACGATGTTCAAATTAGAAAAACACGTACAGATTCCCGAGATGGGAACAAAAATGGCAGAAATTCTGCGGCACTTTACTGAAAACGGAAGATCAAATTTCGCAATGATTAATCTTTCGGAGATTATTATCCCGAATAATCTGAGCGAAAAACATTCTAAAAATCAGTTGAACAAGCTTATTCAGGCAATTTTAAAGTTTGGGTTTTCAATTCCGATTATCATTGACGAACGGAATTGCTTAATCTCCGGTTATCTGAGAATCCTTGCAGCTAAAGAGCTGGGAATGACTCAAATTCCGGTAATTATTCTTCGAAACATATCCGAAACCGAAGCCAATGCAATCAGATTACTAACAGGCTGGCAGAAGATTCAGAATAGGATTATCCGGTTGTAAAGTCTAAAATTGACAAGCTTTTAGAACTTAATTATGAGCTTGAAGAAATAGGATTTGATACAATTGATTACGACAAGTACTTGCATTTTGAAAACGATGAAAGTTCGACTCACGAAAAAAATAAAGAGGATGAATCCTGGTTAGAAGCGAACATTCCGTCAATTGTTAAGCTCGGAGATTTATACCGCCTCGGGGATCATTTTTGTACTGTGGAGACGCTTTATGTAAAAAATCGTACAAAATTGTAATGCAAGGCGAAAGCGCCCAGATTGTTGTTACTGACCCTCCGTATAATTGCAAGATTAAAGGCTTTGTATGTAATACTAACCACAAAGAATTTGCAATGGCTACTGGCGAAATGAGTAATGAACAGTTTGCAGAATTTCTTAATAAAAGTATGAAAAACCTTGAAAAATTCTCTGCTCCGGAGTGTCTAGCCTATTATTTCATTGACTGGCGGAGAATTAACACTCTGCTTACAGAAGACAAGAAAGTGTATCCGGAACTAATGAATATCCCGTTTTGGAACAAAGGTGTTGGTGGTCAAGGCGCCCTTTTTCGTTCACAACATGAACTAATTCCGGTTTTTAAGAAAGCATCAGAATAACATTAAGCTCGAAAAATATGGGCGTTACAGGACAAATGTACTTGATTATCCCGGAATAAGAGCTACAAACCCAGAATCTTTGGAGCTGCTAAAACTACATCCAACAGTTAAGAGTGTTGCTTTGATACACGATTTATTGCTAGATACATCCTCTAAAAACGATATCGTGCTCGATTGTTTCCGTGGTAGCGGTTCAACCTTAATTGCAGCAGAGAGGTGTAAGCGCAGAGCTCGGCTTATTGAGTTAGAGCCGCGATATTGCGATGTGATTATCTGGCGCTGGCAGAAGAAAACCGGTAAAACCGCTAAATTAATCAAAAATTACAACAAAGAAAACAAAGGGGATAGTAATGGATCAGAAGATTAGTGAAATAGTAGAAAAATATAACGAGGCTAAGGTGGGTTATAAAACCCCGCCTAAAGATACCAGATTTAAGAAAGGACAGTCCGGGAATCCAGCTGGTCGCAAGAAAAAGCCTATTCCTAAGTCTTTACACGAAGCTATAATACTTGAGTTGGCTGATTCAATTACAATAAATGAACCTGGCAAAGCTGTTAAAATGTCAAAATACTAGCTTCTTGGAAAAGCCATCGTTAACGATGCTATCAAAAATGAAAAAGGCTATTCCAGAAAGATTGTTTCAGAGCAAATGTTTAAAACTAATGTTTTGGAGTATAAAGAAATGATAGTCAAGCGAGCGATACAAGAAGAACCCGCCATATCACCGGAACGGCAGGCTGAGCTTAAGAATCTCTTGTTTGAGGAAATGGATAAGTTGTATAGGGAGTTAATGACGCTTGAGGAATAGGGTAATCCGGCTAAGCAGGTGTTCAGCAATACTGAACACCTGCTTTTATAAATATTTTAGTTGACAATTAGATAAAAATAATATATTATCAGATCTAATTAGGTATTATCACACTAAAAAATCTTGATATTAAAAGCTTTTCATGCTCTTGAAAATCTGTTAGTATTTTTACAAATGGCTTATATATTTTATTTATCGTTGTGACCAATAGTTTTATAAGGGTTTTTAATTTTTCACTATTTAGTCTGTGTATTTGGCAAAAAACTAGGTTATAATTCTTTATTTTCAAATTGCTAAAATTATATTTCTCTTAATCTTCTTTTAAATAACTTTTATGATTATTCTAATCTAATCAAATAAAAAACACAATTACATCTCAAAATAACTAATAATAACTTAAGCGTACAATACAGAATTCTTTTTTAAGATATTTTACCGCTATTATACCCGAATTACTTATTACCAAAGAATTGAAAAATTGATACTCTATACAAATTATAGCGCAAGTTTTAATCCGGTAAAACTTGAAGTCCACATTCACCTAGGTATTTAAATAAATTATCATAAAACTCTGGCAACCTTGTCTCGTCATTTTTATCACCTTCAGGAATAAATATAACCATTCCTTGACGTGCACGAGTCAGGAGAACTCTGTAAGAATTTAAAAGATATTTTTTATCGACATCATTATTGATATTTTGCCATCTATTTCCACTAAATTTTAAATATTTCCAGCCCTTATCAAACCGTAAATTTGCATCCCAAGCAACAATCGTCCAATCAAGCTCTAGACCTTGAACATCAAATTCTGTTGCGCAATCTTCTAAAGCACAAGAAGAACGAACATCCGTTTTCTTGTTCAAAAACCAATTTGTGCAATCTATTTCTGATTTAACAAATATACCTTCGGGTTTTAAACGAATTGCATTAGAATGTGCTAAAAGCCCCATTCTTTCACTACCTCTAGCTTTACTTCTAACCCAATTCTTTGCTCGCGCTAAATTTCGAGTTATAAGAATTGGATAATGTTCACATAAATCCTGAGAAACAATCCTTGCTTCATTAGGCTTACAGTCCATCACATTTTGTACAAAATCTGATAACAAAGCACTCTTGAAAGAACGCAAAGAAACACTCAAATGTAAATCGCTTTGAGTAAAAACATTTAAATTTTCTGGCGGATTAGCATTTTTTGAACAATACACATTCCAATCTGGATATTTTTCTTTTAAAGTTTTAAACCACTCATCCAAGCCCGCTTCACCGGTATTAATTTCCTGCCCTTCTCCAATTAAGCATATAATAACGCACCAATCCTGATGTCTATCCATAACGCTAATTAAAAATTCTGGTTCTGAATAATTAAAATCCTTAGCCTTACTCTTTTTATTCATAAACTTTGAAGCTTGTTCTCTATTCCAAGCCCTTTGAGCTTCATCAAAAATAACAACTTTTTCAATAGGTGCACTAGTATCCTCAAAATATTCGTCTCTAAAGTGATGAATATTTTGTATGAATGCGTAAACTTGAGGTTCAGTTTTTTTCTTAGAAATGTTTTCTAATTCTGACTTATTTCTTATTAAAGCCTCTCTTAATACCTTAACCAATGGCCCGTTGCCAGACAAAAAGCACGCATGCTCATCTTTTTCATAATTCATTGATTGAGTTGCAATATCTAACCCCGCCAAAGTTTTTCCAGCACCAGGAATACCAGTAATGAAACAAATTGATTTTTGTTTATTATTTTTACTATCTTTAATAATTTTTTCGACTGCATTCTTTGTTAACGTTAGATTTATCGCCTCTGCTCCATGTCTTGAAATATCCTCAACAGAATGGTTTGCATATAAAGCTTGTGCAGCTTCAACGATCGTTGGAGTAGGTTTGTATGAAGAGTTTAACCAATTATTTACATCAAAACTTTCTTTTCTATAATTTGTTTTCAAATCAGTCAGAACTTGTTTTAATGTAGTTGCATTAGCTTTTATACAATTGGAAATACCGTCATCTGCAAATAAAATTTGTGTATTAATTTCAGGCGCCATCGTTGAAATTAAAATAGGAATAATTGTTTTATTATGACTTTCTGAATGAAAATTCTTTAAATCAAGTGCATAATCGACAACTTGCTCTATTGCGTATGTTTCATAGCTTTTAGCAAATATTTTGAATTCTAATAGGTAAATGATTCCATTTAAGATTAATATATTATCAACTCTTTTCCCCATTCTAGGAATAGCGAATTCAAAAAACAAAGTAGCTTCCGGAAAATCAATAAGAGCCCCTTTTAAAATTCTAATTTGTTCCAACCAAGCACGTTTTTGCTCTAAATCATTCGAAAATGAATGATTCATTAACAATTGACCCAGAATTTCATTATCTGAAGAGTTTAAAAATTTTGAAACTTTTTCTGAATAATATGAACGCATTTTTACTTTAAATCTTTTTAATTATTATTTTGCAAAAGAAGATATTTGTAAACAAAAATTACCGCAAAACATAGTGAGTTGAACGACCTTTGCCAACACGCTTTAAAATCTTTTTGTCAATTAAGTCATTGATATCCAAGGTCGCAGTATCTTGTGAACAATTACACATTTTCGCCCATTTTGTTGTAGTTAAATTACCTTCAAAATTATCAAGAAAGCGATTCAAGACTTTAATCTGCCTTTCGTTAAAAGCAACATTTGAATTCCTTTGCCAGAACTCTGCTTTTTTCAAGACCTGATTTGTAATCTCACCGCTTGATTGAATAGCAGCCAAAAGATTTTCCAAAAACCAAACAAGCCAATTTGTAACATCCATTGAGCCTTTTTGAGTCTTTTCTAAAATTTCGTAATAATTCTTTCGGTTTTTCTGAATTTGTGAGGACATTGAATAAAATCTAAACTTGGAAGCATCACTTCTGGCAAGCATCATATCTGTTAATGTTCTTGCAATTCTTCCGTTTCCATCATCAAAAGGGTGCAAAATGACAAACCAAAGGTGAACAATTCCGGCTTTAATCAAAAAATCTTCCTTAGCATAAGAGTTGATATAGTCGATTAAATCCTGCATTTCAGATTCAAGAAGTTCCGCTGGCGAAGCTTCATAATGAACTTTTTCTTTGCCAGCATAGCCTGAAACAACTTGCATCGGACCAAGCTCATCTGTTCGATAACTACCAACGTTTATTTTATACATACCGCTAAATCCGGTAGGAAATAATGCTGCGTGCCAACCAATTATACGTTCTTTTGTCATATTTTGATCATAATTCTGTGTCGCATCTAACATCATTTCAACAACACCTTCAATATCCCTTGAAACAGGAGTTTCTCCACCTAAGTCAATGCCTAAACGCCTTGCAATAGAAGAACGTACCAAATGTTTATCTAGAATTTGTCCTTCAATTTCAGAGGATTTAATAATATTTTCGGTTAAAACCTGCAACAATGCGTTATTCTTGACCTCAAAACCCAAAGCATCCATTTTGCCAAGCAAATATCCTTGAGATTTTTTGATTTCAAGCAACAAATTTTGAATTTTATCTCCGCAGTATGTAAAACTGTGCCAATCTGAGTTTTGATAGATATATTGCATTGTTTTCTCCGTAAATTATACGGATATTATATCAGTTTTCTCCGAAGTTGGCAAGCCTTAACCTCTTGTTGAATTTTATTGTCAAACATTAACTTTCTGTGGTATAATTTTCCCAATGAAAGAAGGTGTTTATATGAAAAAGCTTCTATGTTCTTTAGTGTTAGCAGGTGCACTATTATTTGGCGCAACTTTTACATTGGCAATTGATACTCAGTACTATGATATCAAACCTAATGGTACTCAAACCGTAAAGCGTTGCCCTTGTAAAAAGCATTTTGAAAATCATCTAGGTTTAACTAAAGAACAGATTAAACTTGTTGATGCAAATAGAGCTGCACAACAAGCAGAACTAAAACCAATAAACACAAAAATTAGAGAAAACTATAAACAAATTAAAGCAACGACAGACGAAAAAGAGATTGCTAAACTAAGGGTAGAGATTACCGATTTAAAAGCAAAATCTGCTGAAATAAAAGCTGAGCACAACAAAAAGTATGAATCATACTTGACAGAAGAACAAATCAAGACACTTCAATACATGAGAGAGATGAAAAAAGAAGGCAAATCTTGCTGTCCTTGTGGTAAAAATAGATACTACTAGAGATTGGTCAGAATTGTATTAATTAGCTCACTATGTTTATTATGCTTAAATCCGTTTGGATAAGTCATATTAAACTCAATATTTAGTGCTTTCTTGTACTCTTCGTTTGAAAATCTTACAGGATTTTTGCAAATAGCATAAATATTAGACCGAGTTTCATTCCCAAGAGTTTCAATATCTTTAAAATAAGGCATCAATTCTTGTTGCAACTGTTTTTTAGTTGTAAATCTTTGTTTTGTCCAAACACCATTTCTAAAAGTAACACTAAATTTTTCATCATCTAAAAATTCAATATCACGCTTTCTATTTGTTGCTTGTTTGCTTTTCATTGTTGTAGTTGCTTTGCCTAAACTGCGAGTGCCTAAAATCAAGGTTCCATTGTCTTTTAATAATGAGTTGCAAGCCAGTAAAACATTGTGCTGCATTTCAAGACTTGTTATAGAATTCAAAACGCTATCCAGAATTACAATATCGTACAATCCATTTTTAGAAATATCTTTTTGAATTTCTTCAATAAAAGAAATGATTTTATTAATATCAAATGAATTACTTTTTTCTTGCCTGTAAAAAGGTTCGTACGTATAAATTTGATAGCCTTCTTTTCTTAATTTGTTTGGATAAGAACATTTACCCGCTCCAAAATCCAAAATTCTAGTTTCTTTGTCTAAAATCGGTAGAATGTATTTGGTATATGTCGTTGATTTTAATTCTTTTTCACCACTAAGTCTATGCATTTGGCAAAAAGTTTGATTATAATCTTTTATTTCTAAATTGTTAAAGTAATATTTTCCATAATCTTCTTGTAAATAACTTTTTAAATCTTCAACCTCTGCATTTTTCATTTTATAAACTAAAAGAGGTTTTTCTAATAGTTTGCATGCAATTGCATATTCTGTATTTACAACTACTGCACCTTGTTCATTGCAAATTATACTTCCCCAAGTCCCATATTTGATAATAAGTTTACTGATTTCTTTTACGACAATAGGATTAGAATTTTTGCGTAAATTTATATAATGAAAATCAACAAAGCTATATCCAAAAGGAATGTCAGAAATCATGCTTAAACCGACTTTTGAACCATTAGTTTCTATAGAATTATGAAAAAGGTTAAACATTATTTCGTCAGATTTTGCAATATTTTGCAGTTTAATAACAGGCGCAAATCTAACTTCTAAATCTTTTAATGCTTTTGTCCTTTGATGTCCTGCAGTTAAAATATTGTTATCACCGTTTATTATTAAAGGCTTAATAATACCAAACTTTTGGATACTTTCTTTTAATTTTTTAAAGGAATTTTCATTGATAACTCTTGGATTATAATCTGCAACAGTTAGATTTTTAACCGGAAAATCTTTTATAAACTCCATTCCGGAACCATCCTAAGAATATAGTTAACAAAACCTATTTCCACACCAAAAGTATTAACATAATGCTTATACAGAGTTTCCAACCTTGAAAACTCATCATCAGAGATAATTACTTTTTGCTTTCCAAAACTAAGAATTTTTAGAGGTTTTGTTGTTGTACATTTTTCTGCATAATCAGAAGGAATATCAATTTTTAAATCTTTTTCCATGCTATAAAGTTCCTACACTAAAACTATTAACCAAAGGGGAAAATGAAACTTTGAGACCCATCGACCAATTTATCCGTCTGTTGAAAAATAGGGTAAATTAGCCCTATTTTTATATCCCCATTTTAACAAAACAAATATTAGAGATTTGTAAGTTGGTTGTGGGTAAAACCACTATTTATATTATGACTCAGATTTGAAAAAAGTTCTGTAAAATTAATTATTTTTTAAGATTTTGCTATATTATCAAGGGGTTTTCTATGTAAATTTGCGGATATCATAGCATATTATTTTCAATTTTAGTCCGATATTTATGAATTTTAATTAAAAAATTCCATGCTAAATTCCAGCATGGAATTTGCTAGAAAACAGTAAACATAATTACTTTACCCGCAAATATTCACCCAAATCCCTGTAAAAATCAAAAAGCAGGGAAATTTTCGTCACCTTAATCAGAGACTTTTGCTCTGTGAACTACGATATCTCCATTTTGAAAGAGCCTTTACAGGCTCTTTTTTTTGTGCGTTTTAGCTTTATTGTTGAGTTACAAAAATTACTCAATTTTGCTATTTCGGGGGCTGTTTGGGGGCTGTAAAAGAAAAATGTTGATTTTATTGGATTTTAGAAAAACCTGCTTTTTGTCATGTGTACAAACATATTTATGTAAAATTTTAATAAATATGCATTATTATTAATAAATTTTTAAAATCAACAGGTCTAAAAGACTTTCATACCAACCGAAGTCAAGGATTTGGGAGCAAAAATTTATAAACATCTCTATAATTTTGAAGAAAGTTGAAGTTCTGCCAAAAGAAAAAATTCCGTATTACCAGTATGAAGGTTCAGAACTTGTTCATAAAATCAAAATTTGCAAATATGATGTAGTTAATCTAATTAAATTTTTTGAAAATGTATCAGACAGTGAACAAGAATATGAAATAATGAAATTATTTGACCGAATTGAAATCAAAAAATTAAACAGTTAATTTGCAGTTTCTTCTAAAGCCTGTTTATATTCTGCATCACTAAGAGGTGTACTAAAAAATCCGCCGTATTCACCTTCTTCAAGAAAATTAAATACTTCGCCTGTAGGTAAGAATAAAAGATTAATTTTCTCTGAAGTTTCCTTGCAGTACCCCCAACTTCTAACCATAAGTCCAACATCAGGAACACTTGTTATACAACCGCCGTTTTTTATGACATCTGCATATAATTTTTTATAATCAGCATTATTTTTACAGGTTTGAACATCATGACTCCATCTGATACAAATTTCTTCATCACTTTGACATAATTTGTAGCGATTATTAGTTTGGAAATTCCCTAAATTTGCATAAGTTAATCCTCCTGCCTATAAGATAAGTCCTGTAACTGATAAAGTAATAATTCTTTTTCTATCCATTTTTATCCTCTAAATTTTTGGGAAGGTAACATTTTTGAGTTTCTCGGAAGTAATTTCACGATTTTTTTTGAAATTTAATAGCCTGTTTTTCACTAGGGAAGAATAAATCACTCGGTTTGTAATGCCTGTTATCTATCCCGAAAGTCATTAATTTTTGTGCATCCTCATAACTTACTCCATAGTCAAGCCTTAATTTATACACCACTTTGAATAAATCACAAAGGTCGGGAGATGAATAAATTATAGTCCATAGTTATTATTAAACATTTCTATCCTTTTTTGTTTATTAAAATAAAAACAGTGTATTGCCAAATGGCAAATGCACTGTTTAATTATATTACACCTTATTTTGCAAAAATTTCAACTCAGAATCATATAAATGATTTAAAGTTTATTATGAGGTATTGAAAAGATCGAAAACAATGAGAATGATTATTTATATAAGTATTTAGCCATTATAGTATAAACTTATTGTTATTTTCCAAAATCTATATTGTCATTTTTCTATAAAAATAATAGTTGGTTCAAAAAATTTTATACTAAAACAATTATAGAAAGGAGATACTATGAATATTGTAGAACCGATTAGACGAAAAAAAGATTTAAAAAAAATTGAAAGCATACTACGTAAACAAAGTTTGCGAGATCTATTACTTTTCACGATTGGCACAAATTGTGGTTTAAGAATCTCTGATATTTTAAATCTTGATGTTAGAGATGTCCAAAATAAAGATTACATAAGTATTACAGAAAAGAAAACCGGAAAATATAAACGTTTCCCGATTAATTCAAAACTAAAGCCCATGTTTGCCCAATTTACTCAAGGCAGAAAAGCTGATGAGCCATTATTTTTATCTGTATTCAATAATAGAATGGAAAGAACTCAATGTTATAGAATTATAAATGATATTTGCCGTAAGGCAGGAATTGATTATAATATTGGTACTCATACTTTAAGAAAAACTTTTGGATATCACCATTACCGAAAGTTTAAAGATATTGTAGTATTGCAAAAAATATTCAATCACTATTCACCGCAGGTTACGCTTCGTTATATAGGAATTGACCAGGATATAATTGACAATAGTTATAACAACTTTATCCTATAATATGTCAGAATAACACAACTTTCTACAAAACAACTCAACATATTTACACTTGTGTTGAGTTGTAAAAAAACACTTTACTTTTAACAAGTCTATCACAAAATAAAAAAATTACATAGTGGCTTACAGTATTATATTTAACAGATAAATATTTAAAGAGACTTCAGCTTATTTACAACTCAACACAAGTGTAAATGAGTAGAGTTTTAAAACCTTTATCTAACGATGTAATGGAAAATTCTCTTAGGAAGTAAGCTTTAATAATGGGTAGCAGTATACCAATAAAAAATATCCAAGAAATAAATTGTATAAAAGATTTATACAGGCAAAAAAATCAAATTAGTGAATTACTAATGTTCACATTAGCCATTAACACCGGAATTGATTTAATAAGCTTATTGAATTTAAGGGTAAAGGATATTAAAAACAAAAAATATCTCTGTATTGAAAAAAATAAATCCATACCATTAAACGAAGAAATCTTAAAATTAATTGCTGAAGTTATAAAAGATAAAAAGAATAATGAATATCTATTCTCAAATGCAAACGGCAATAAGAGACATCGGACAACAGTTTTTTATTCATTCAAAAATATTATCGCAGAACTAGGATTACGTAATAAATATTCGGTTGCTTCCTGGAGAAAGACTTTTGCATATCATTACTATCACAAGTATAAGGATTTATCATATCTTCAGTGGTTATTTAATCAGACAAATATAAACATGGCACTAAAATTCATCGATGAAGATGAAAATATGAATCTTAGGTATCGGGATGGAATTAGTTTATAGGATGGTTTATGAGTAAATTTAATATAAAAATACTAGCTCACAGGGGCTTTTGGAAAGAAGAAACTGAAAAGAATACAAAGATAGCATTTGAGCGTGCTTTCAACAGTGGTTTTGGTATTGAAACAGATCTACGTGATATCAAAGGTGAAATTGTAATTTCTCATAATATGCCGCAAGGTGGAGAGATGAAATTTGAGGACTTATTAAAACTCCTTGATGGCAGAGATTTAACGCTTGCATTGAATATAAAAGCTGACGGCATGGCCGATGAGATTAAAAGACTGCTTGAGAAATACAGAGTTTCAAACTATTTCACATTTGATATGAGCATTCCGGAGATGGTTTATCAACACAAAACAGGATTAAAATTCTTTACCGGTCAAAGTGATATAATACCTGAGCCAATTATGTTTGATAAAGCTGAAGGTATATGGCTTGATTCTTTTAATTCTGACTGGTTTGGAGAAAAAGAAATCAAAAATATTTTAAATCAAGACAAAGAAGTCTGTATTGTTTCTCCAGATTTACATAAAAGAGAATATAAAAAAGTGTGGAATATATATAGAAATATTAATTGGATAATGCTGTGTACTGATTATCCAATGGAAGCAAAGGAGTTTTTCAATGTCAAAAATTAAAGCAGTAATATTTGATATGGACGGAGTACTTATTGATGCAAAAGACTGGCACTATGAAGCATTAAATCAGGCTTTAGAACTATTTGGCTACAAAATTTCACGATATGATCATCTTGTTACTTTTGACGGGCTTCCCACGAAAAAAAAACTTGAAATGCTTACAATTGAAAAGGGCTTACCAAAGGGATTACATAAATTTATTAATCACATGAAACAGATTTATACAATGGAACATGTTTACATGAAATGTAAACCTCTTTTTTGTCACCAATATGCTCTATCAAAATTAAAAAATGAAGGTTACGGGCTGGCTCTCGCGTCAAATTCTGTCAGAGTAACTATTGATATGATGATGGAAAAAGCTGATTTACAAAAATACCTTGATTTTACTCTGTCTAATCAGGATGTTACTATGCCAAAACCTAATCCTGAAATTTACCAGACAGCGATAAAAAGATTTGGTTTAGAACCGCAAGAATGCCTGGTAGTAGAAGATAACTTAAACGGAATCAATGCTGCTCTATCTAGTGGTGCTCATCTTTTGAAAGTTGAAACCGTAAATGATGTAACTTATCAAAACATTAAAAATAAAATAAAAGAAATCGAAACAGAAAGCTCAAATCTAATTTTAGGAGGTGTTAGATAATGAATATATTAATTTTAATGGCAGGTTCTGATAAAGATTTCTGTGAAAAAGGCTACCCTAAGTATTTAATTGAAATTAAAAATAAGCCTATTATTCAGAGGACTATTGAGCTCTTGAAAACCGTTGGAAACAACATTACATGTATTATAAGAAAAGAAGATCAAGATAAATATTTTTTAGGCGATACATTAAAAATTTTATGTCCAAAATGTAAAATTATAGAAATTGCTGGAGATACAAAAGGAGCTGTATGCTCAGCCTTATTTGCAATAGATGAAATTAATAATGAAGAGGAACTATTGATAATTAATGGAAGTCAGCTTATAAAAACTGACATTAAGCCTGCTATAGAAAGTTTTCGGACAAGAAATCTTGACGCGGGTATTGTAACAATAAATGCAATTCATCCACAATACAGTTCCGTTTTATTAGATGAAAATAATTTTGTTATACAAACAAGTGAGAAACGTCCGATTTCTAATATCGCATCAACAGGATGTTGTTACTTTAAAAAGGGACAAGACTTTGTACGCTCTGCATTTGGGGTAATAGAAAAAGATGTTGATACACTCGGACAATATTATATAAGCGCCACTTTTAACGAAATGATTTTAGACAATAAAAGTATTGGAACTTATGAAATTCCCAAAAAGGATTATGTAACATTCTCAAATTACCAAATGTATGAAAATTATTTAGCACACAGGAGAGGTTAGAAATATGATTAATATAGTAATACCAATGGCTGGAGCTGGCTCAAGATTTGCAAAAGCAGGATACAAAAAGCCCAAACCGTTTATTGATGTTTTAGGCAAGCCTATGATATGCCATGTTCTAGACAATCTGAATATACCAGATGCAAAGTTTATTCTACTCACAAGATTTGAACATTATAACAATGAACAAGAAACTGTTAAATGGATAAAGTCTAATTATAAAGTTGAATTTGTTATGATTGACAAATTAACAGAAGGTGCCGCCTGTACAGTTTTACATGCTCATAGATTAATCAATAATGATACACCTCTTTTAATAGCAAATTCAGATCAAATCGTTGATATGGATATTTCAGAGTACATAAATGATAGCAAAAAAAGAGGGCTTGACGGTTCGGTTCTTTGTTTTGAAGATAACGACAAAAAATGGTCATATGCAAAACTAGATAAAAATAGATTCATTACGGAAATTCGAGAAAAAGAAGTTATCTCAAAAAATGCAACAGTTGGAATTTATTATTTCAATAAAGGCAGAGATTTTGTAGAAAATGCTATTGATATGATTGTAAGAAATGAGAGGGTGAACAACGAGTTTTACGTTGCACCTGTTTATAACTATGCAATTAATCAGGGTAAAAAGTTTGGAATTTATACGATAGATAAAACCCAAATGCACGGAACCGGAACTCCAGAAGATTTAGATAAATACATTGAAACAGTAAAAGAGCATCAAGGAGCATTAGTATTATGAGAACAGCAAGACTTGAAGATATGGTAAAAGGGTGGTTTGTCGGAAATTTTGAACCGACACTTATAAAAACTAATGATGTGGAAGTTGCGGTAAAAAGCTACAATAAGGGAGATTATGAAGAAAAACATTATCACAAAATTGCGACAGAGCTCACTGTTATCATTCAAGGCAGAGTAAAAATGAACGGAGTTGAATACCAAAAAGGTGACATTGTTGTTATGGAACCTATGGAGGCAACTGATTTTGAATGCCTAGAAGACGGCACACAAAACGTAGTAGTTAAATACCCTGGTGCTAATAATGATAAATATTTAGGGAGAGCATAAATGAAATTTAAATTAGGACAAAAAATTATAGATAAACTCCGCAATAAAAAACAGAATGAGAATAAAAAGCTTTTAGAGAATGTTCTAAATTGTCTGCAATCTATTTTACAAATAAATAATAAAATATTAGAACGTTCAAACTATGTTGGAGGCCAGAGATGGGAAATTGAGTTGCAAGAACGCTACAAAAATAAGCTCTATCTTGACGGATTTGGTTATAAAGTCTTTTCACAGAATGATGAAGACGGAATAATCAATGAAATATTTACACGAATAGGCACCACAAATAAGAAATTTATAGAGTTTGGCGTACAGGACGGAATTGAATGTAATAGTCATTTATTATTAGATACAGGCTGGTCAGGACTCTGGATTGATGGCAATAAAGACGATTGCAATAAGATAAAGACTTTTTTTAAAACTTCTTTGGAGGATAAAAAGTTAGCTATATTAAATGATTTTATTACAAAAGATAATATTAATGAATTATTTGCCAAAGCAGAATTTCAAGGAGAAATAGATTTCTTATCTATTGATATTGATGGTAACGATTGGCATGTACTGGAAGCCATACTAAAAAGAAAACAAATCATACCAAGAGTTATATGTGTAGAATACAACCCGCTAATACCACCTGCTTCTGATCCGAAGGATTGTTCTACAGATTACGTGCTTCCATATAAAGAAGATTGGATTTGGCCGGTTGATGACAGCCAAGGAGCCTCTCTGAGTGCATACTACCATTTGTGCAAAAATTACGGCTACCGGCTTGTCGGAACTTGCGTCAATGGTGTTAATGCATTTTTTATACAAGAAAATTTAGCACAAGACAAATTCATATCTGATAAAAATGGAGCTTTACCATTTTACAATCCCTGGAGGCATAGAAATATCAAATATTATACACCTTTTGCTATGCCATTTTGTGATTTAAGAGAGTCACTGGCTAATAGAATAAATATTTACAAAAAAAACGGGTTAATTTAAGAGGGAAGATTTATGGTAAACAAAGTTGCATTCATAATTCCAACATATCCTCCACATTTTAACTATGCAAAAAATTTCTTAGACACATTTAGAAAGAACTATTTAAATTTGCAAGCTGATTTATTTTTTATTTTCTCTAATGAATCAGAAGCACAAGAATTTGGTGAATATGAATATAAAATTATTCTTCCTGATGAACTGCGTATTTTTGAAAATGGAGGCATAATTAATATCAAAAAGTTTTTTGCATTAAAATCACTTCAAAACCAATATGATTATTATATTGTTTTAGATTCCGAATCCGAAATAATAAAAAATGTCGATTTGTATTCAATCTGTAATAGTATATATGAAACAAAAAAACTGTATGGTAATACAGTTTGGAATTTTGAGCACATTGGCATGTGTAAAATCAGGGAACAATGTAAATCTCATTTCAAATCAAATGAAAACTTTTCAACTCTTGCAGAAAAAGAAAAAGATTTGTATTTATGGTTCTCAAACCTTCCTGTATATAAAAATGAATTTCTTCAAGACTTCTTTGTCTCAATAGATTTTAACAATTCAATTTCTACTCTTACCGGACTTGATTTTGATCATTACATATACATGTATTACCTTATACTATATAAAAATTTTAAAGTTGTAGATTTAAAAATGCATGGTTATCTCGGAGCTGGAGAAAATATGCCGGAAGGTTATTGTTATATTCCTGCTAACGCATTGAAGCATGATTTTTATATGTGTGCAAAGCAATCATTACATCTATGGAATAACAAAAATCTCTTTGTTGTTATTCAGATAGATAGAATATTAGCAAGGCTGTTTTGGATAATAGGAAATGCTTTATCTGATTTAACCATTCAATATCACAATTTAGAGGAAAGAGTAAGAAATTTAGAAAATAAAGAAATTGAAACTAAACAGAAATCTAAATTATATAAATTCTTTCACATGTATGCACTAAGAGGGAAAAAATGATTGAAAAAATATCCATTGTAATTCCATATCACGGACGCCTCAGTCTTTTCAAAGAAACACTTGAATCTTTAAGAAAGCAATCATTTAAAGATTTTGAAGTCGTAATAAGTGATGACACTGATGATACAGAAAATATCAAAATGCTTATTGACAGTTACTCTGATTTGCATATCAAATATGTAAAATCAAGTATAAACCTCGGAGCGATTTCTAACACTTTACAAGGAATAAATAATGCAAGTAATAATTTTATACATATATTACACACCGATGATATTTTATCACCTAATTGTATACAATTTGAACAAGAACTCATTAACAAATATCCGGGAAATTTATTCATAAACCATATTCATCATGCATTTGAAAATGAGTTTTATTCCAATGAACATAATGAGTATAAAATAGAATGCCCTAAAACATCCTGGCTAAAGTCTAAAATTTTTACAGATTGCACAGTTCCCAGCGCCTGGTGTTTTAATAAAAAAATTTTGAAAGATATAAATTTTACCAGAGGAGAATTCGCATTTGTATATGATTGGAACTTTTTATTTTCTGTATTAGTTTATTTATATAAAAATGAATTAACCTTCATTGAAATACCGCAAGGTTATGTAGGCTGGAGAGAACATAGCGATTCTGAAAGTACAAAAGGTATTCTTACATGTTTTACCGAATGGAAGCGTTTAGCATTGCTTATGGCAAATGAACTACAAGAGTGCGGGATTTTAAATAAGAAAGAGATTAAAAGAGTACTCAAAAAATCAGAAAAATGCAGAATTAAGAGAATAATAAAAGATTATGAGAAAAATAAAAAAAATTTTAAACTGCCACAAGATGTGTTATTTAAGTATTACTGGAAACTATTACTAAAATTTATTTACTCTAAAGAGAAGCAGCCTGCTTCACATAGAATCATATATAGAATATTGGGTTTTAAAATATCTAAAAAAAGCACAAAAAATTATAAAAAATGTTCAATAAAAAACTCTAAAGTACCGCTTATAATAGATGGAGATTTTTATAATTTAAAAAATTTCCCTATAAAAGCTAAGAATTATCAGTTGCAATCTGATGCCTATACAATACCTTCTCTTTGTATTGTTATACAGGGGCCAATTGTAAAAGAAAATGATTTTACATTAGAAACATGTAAAATCTATAAAAAAATTTTTAATAATTCAGAAACTATTATTCTTTCTACATGGGATACTGAAGATAAAAAATATCTAAAAAACTTTGAATCTATTGGCGTTAAAGTTTTATTATCTAAAGCTCCTGATTTTGCAGGAAGGGCAAATCTGAATTATCAGATATTATCTACAATGAAAGGACTTGAAGAAGGCGAAAAGCTTGGTTGTGAATATGCGATAAAAACACGAACGGATCAAAGATTTTATTCGACAAATTTAAGCAGAGATTTATTTAATTTATTAAAGATTTATCCGCCTAGCCCCAATTATAATATGCACTCAAGACTTGTTGCTTTATCTTTTAATAGTTTTAAATATCGTTACTATGGTATATCTGATATGTTTTTATTCGGTAATACACAAGATATGCTCAAATACTGGAATTCACCCCTTGACACAAAAAAATATGAAGAATACAAAACAATAAAACAGAAAGATTTGTGGCAGCAATACTGTTCTGAGACATATATTGCTTCACATTTTCTCAAAAATATTGGAGTAACCCCGGAATTTACTCTAAAGCATACCTGGAAAATATACAAAGATTTATTTATCTTTATTGATAAAGAAATTCTTGATATGTATTGGCCTAAATATACGAACCTTGATAGCAGGTGGCGTTTATTTAGGCCTAATATGCTTGAAGAAATGCGCCATAGTGATTGGTTAAACTTGTATTTAAATGATGATTTCTTTATTAAAGAAGATATAGAGTTATTAATACCAAATATAGGAGAAAATTGATGAAAGTATCTGTTTTGATGCCAATATATAATACCAAAGAGGAATATTTAAGAACCGCGATTGAATCTATACTAAACCAGACATATAAAGATTATGAATTTTTAATTTATGATGATGCCTCAAATATAGATCTTCAGAGCATTGTTATGTCATATAATGATGAAAGAATAATATATAAAAAATTTGAGAAAAATCAAGGAATCTCGAAAATCAGAAATGAATTAGTAAAAGACTCGCGAGGAGAATACCTTGCAATAATGGATCATGATGATATCTCATTGCCTGAGCGATTTGAAAAGCAGGTTAAACTTCTTGATAATAACCCAAATATTGGAGTTGTAGGATGTTGGCATGGTTTTGTAGGTAATAATAAAATTTTTAAACGACCTGTTTCCAATAAAGAGATTAAAAACATTATTTTTTGGGAATGTCCCCTCCATCATCCAGCAACAATGCTTCGAAAATCTGTTCTAATTGACAATAACATTATTTATGAAGAAAAATACTCTCCTGCTGAAGATTTTGCTTTATGGGTATACTTATTTGATAAAACAGACTTTTACAATATTCCGGAAGTTCTATTTATATATCGAAATAATTATGAAAATACTACTACTGTGCAAAATATAAAAATGGAAATAGGAATTAATAATGTATTAAATCATTTAATAACTTCACATCCAAGAGAATATGAAAGAGCTGAAATAAAGAAAAAGTTAAAAAAACACATAAAAATAATGTTTTCACCACTTAAGTATTTTCTAGAACCTTTTGCTATAATAAAATATTTGTTTAAACTTTTAATGACTAAAGGATAAGGTAAAAGATGGATACTAAAGATATTTCAGTTATAGTTCAAGGTGCAATAAACAAAAATGAAACCATAAAATGTCTTCAAAGCATAAGGCACTACCTTCCTGGTGCCGAGATTATATTATCAACCTGGGAAGGTAGTAATATTACCGACTTAGACTATGATAATTTAATTCTTAGTAAAGATCCAGGAGCAGCAATTATAGAGAAATCTGTTCAAAAAGTTGTTTATAACAATATTAATCGACAGCTTCTAAGCACACAAGCTGGTCTAGAAAAAGCATCACGCAGATATGCAATGAAAGTAAGAAGCGATTTAATACTTACAAGTGATAGATTTTTAGATTACTTCGATAAATTTCAGGCGAGGACAGATAATTATACTCTTTTTAATAGAAAAATAATTGTACCTGCATTATTTACGCGATTTAATATTAAATGTGACAATCTATACGAGCGCGTAAAAATACCTTTTCATGTTTCTGACTGGTGGCTGTTCGGTCTTCGTGGAGACTTAAATACATATTTTTCCAATACTAAATTGGCAGAAGAACCATATTTTACAGAATATTTTACCAAAGAAGAGAACAAGCACAAAAATACACCATATGGTAAAACAAAATTTAAATTTTCACCTGAGCAATACTTTGGATATTCTTGTTTTGCTAGAAATTTTAAAGATATATATATGGAAGATGCTGCTGATTATAGCGATGAGTTAATGGAAAAATTTAGAGAGTGTCTGGTTAATAATTTCATTGTGCTAGAGTTTGCGCAATCCGGTATTTACTTAAATAAGTATCCATACAGTAAAAATGAAAAATTTTCAGGAGATCAGTACATTGGACTTTATAACTTCTATCGTTATGAATTTGAATATAAAAGAATTTGTGATAAAAATTATCAAATGACAAGCCGTAGACAGAAAATATTTGAAGATGAAAATTTTGGATATAACCTTTTAAGGATATACAAACATATATCTAAATTACTAGAGCCTTCAGCAAACTTTTTACAAAAGCTTGAACAAATATTTATTGGCATTCCATTTTCACTTATATCCTTTTTATTTAAATATCGTAAGTAAATTCAATGACTAACAATGAACTTAAGCTAGTTAGTTTAGATGATTGACTTACTGATAGAAAAGTCTATATACTAAAAGGCAAGGTGAAAAAAGATTTTGATATTACAAAAACCAAACTGGTTATATGGGATTTAGATGAAACTTTTTGGGATGGTACGTTATCAGAAGGCAGCATAAAGTTCAATCCAGAGCATCTCCAACTGGTAGAAGATCTTACGCTAAAAGGGATTATGAACTCTATTTGTTCGAAAAATGACCATTCGGCTGTATTAACCCAATTTCTCACTCAGGGTTACAGAAAATACTGGCAGTATTTTCTATTTCCGTCCATAAACTGGGCTCCAAAGGGAGAAAGAGTTAAGAGCATTATCTCTTCAATGAACTTAAGAGAAGAAAACGTAATTATTATTGACGATAACGAAACAAATATAAATGAGATTAAATATTATTGTCCTAATATTATGTCAGCAGTGCCGGAACAAATTACAAAAATTGCAGAAGAACTATATCTCGTTAACAGTTATGATTTTGAATTTACAAGGCTTAAACAGTACAAAATTCTTGAACTTAAAAATAAAGAAAAATTAAAAACTAACTGCTCCAATGAAGAGTTTTTAAGAAAAAGTGAAATTAAAATTTGCATAAAAAAAGACTGTCTTGAAAACATTAACAGGATTGACGAACTTATACACCGGACAAATCAGCTTAATTTCACTAAAAAACGTGATTCTAAAGAAGATTTAAAGAAATATTTTGAAGATAAAAGTACATATGACTCAGCTTACATAATTGCTGAAGATAAGTACGGCAGCTACGGAATTTGCGGTTTTTATGTACTTAATAAAACTTGTAAGACACTGGAACATTTTCTGTTCTCCTGCAGAATTATGAACATGGGAATAGAAGATTTTGTTTTTTCATATTTGGAAAAGCCCCATATAAATATTGTCCTTCCGGTTTCTTCGTTTCTTGGCGGAACCAGCAATTGGATTAAATTAGTTGATAATCTTGATTTAAAACCTATTGAAGTAAAAAAACAGGCATCAATTAATATTTTATTTAAAGGTGCTTGCGACTTGTATTCAGTAATTAACTATATATCAGGAGATTGTAATATTGACACAGAATTTCCTTACTGGAATAAGCAGCTAATCTATATTTTGTCACATACACATACCGCATTTATTGAACAAACACACCGGCTTACATACAATAAACTTATGGAACTCACAAAGAGTTTTCCGTTTCCGCATCCGGATGAATTTAAAACAAAGTTTTTCAGCAAGAAATATGATGCGATTATTTTAAGTCTTTTAACTACTACTTACAGAGGTTTGTACATAAATAAAAATGACGGAACCTATGTAGAATACGGCTATGCAAACTGTGATATTACTGATGAAAACAATTGGGATAAGGTTCTTTCATCAATTCCGGAAAAATATAAGGAAGAAAACCGGCAGCTTTTAAAAGTGTTTAAGGAAGAATACATATTTGCCGGAGATCCTCCTGTTGATTTGGTGCTTAAAAATCTTGAATATATTAGAAAAAACCTGGATTCTAAAACAGAGCTTATACTAATTCTGGGCAGTGAGATTCCTACTCAAAAAGCTCTTGAAGGCTATGAAGGTATGGTAGAAAAACATATCATAATAAACAGATATGTTAGAGAGTTTACCCAAAAATTCAATAATATAAGCTTGCTTGAACTAACTGATTTAATACAAAGCGATGATGATTACAACGAATGTATTAATCATTTTTCAAGGAGAGTTTATAATGACTTTGCAAAGAAGATTATTCATATTGTAAACAACAAACTCGGGAAAGAATATCTGCAGTTTAAAATATTATAAATTCAGACTGCTAACCCATTCTTTTATTTCATCATCTTTTGCAGAATTTTCATATGAAGTATACCCCTGTTTAACTACGGCATCAGGAGCAAGTTTTTGCATATCTGTATAAGTTGAAGATGCGCCTCCTCCTCCGTGAGTACAGAACGGTACAATAATTTTTCCGTCGAAATTATTTTCTGCCAAAAATGTTTTCACAGGGGAAGCCATTGTATACCACCACACCGGTGTACCAATGAATAGGATATCATATGCTTTAACATTGCCTAAACTAACAAGCTCCGGCCTGACATCATCTGCCTTTTCCTGTTTTGCCTGATTTACTACAGCATTATAATCTTTCGGATATTCGTTTACCGGCTTTATCTCAAACAAATCACCGCCGGTTAGAGATTGTATCTTTTCCGCAGCTTCTTTGGTATTACCTGAATGAGAATAATAAGCAATTAATATTTTTTTATCTGACATAATTCCTCCTTTAGAAATCTATTTATATTCTTCATCACTAACCGGCTTCAGCCATGTTGTTTCATTATCCGGCAAATTTGTTTCAACAGAAATATGTGCAAACATGCTGTGAGGAGCAGCACCATGCCAGTGTTCCACTTCAGGAGGGATTTTTACTACATCACCGGATTTAAGTATTTGTATCTGTTTGCCGCATTCCTGATATCTTCCTTCTCCTGCAGTAACAATCAAAATTTGTCCTCCTGAGTGTTTATGCCAATTAGTCCTTGCGCCTTTTTCAAAGGTTACATTTGCTATTGAAGAATTCCAAATATCGTCCTTGGCTACAAACCGGTTTAGATAAGTTGTTCCAGTAAAAAACTTGTTATAAGGATTTATCTCGCCCTTACCAAATGGCTGCTCAAAATCTTTTGCCATAACACTACCTCCTAATATTGTAATCAAAAATAAGGTTAATAATCTATTTGTCATTTAAGTTCTCCCTTCAAGCATTTTAATGCTGCTATCGCATTCGGAAAACCAACATATGGAAGGCATTGAATAATTGCCGCAGTTATTATTTCTTTAGAATTTCCAGCCTTCAAAGCCCCTTTCACATGGCTCTTTAATGTTTCTGTATCACCTGTAGTCACAAGTATACTAATTATTAGAAGCTCTCGTGTTTTAACATCAAGCCCCTTTCTTGTATAGATATCGCCAAAGCAAAATTCTGTTAAAAATCTGGAAACATCATCTCCCATACTTTCAGGAAGACCTTCCAAAGCCTTAGAAATTTCATCTCCATAGAGTGTTTTTTGAATAGCAGCGCCTTTTTCATAACGAGATTTTTCATCAGTAGTCCCTGCCATTTCAAGAGGGGTTTTAATACATCTTTCTTTAAATACTTCATTCATTACGCCAATTGCATTAAGGGTTTTAGGAAAACCGATAAACGGCGCGCATTGATATAAGCTTTCACGAACTTCCAGCGGTGTAACGCCGACATTAAGAGCGGCATTGATATGCGCTTTCAACTGCGGTAAAGTCTGCTGTACTGCAAGCGAAGTAACTGTAAGCATCTCTCTCGTTTTCATATCAAGATTTCCAACAGTGAAAACTTCACCAAAAATATATTTTTGCAGAATTGCCATCATTTCCGGATCTGAACCAACATTCGGGTTCCAATCGCTATTGAACAATTTTTCATAATTTTTCTTACAAATATCACTTCTCGTCATTTTTTTACCCTCCGCTGCAAACAAACTATTCGGCTGAATAAGCATAGCACTTACTATTAATACTAAAAATTTTTTCAACTTTTTGCTCCTGAATTTGATTTACAAACTCAGGATAACATATGAGAGTTACTCTCAGTCAAGAGGTAAAATAAGATTTATTTTTATAGATTCATGGCGTGTGAAAACAACTCTCCTGCTTTAGCGTTATAAGCTCTTCCGTCGTCTTTTGTAAAAAGATTTTCCCAGTGACTTTCTGGCGTACCATTTGTTGAATATGACGGATTTGTCATCATAAGATGGTGTGTATTAGTGTCATATCTCAGAGGGAACAAGTCTTCCATCTGCATAAAGCTTGGTAGTTTATCGCTTGGATATTCATATGCAAAAAGTGAAGAATTTATGCGGTTAAGCCTGTCTTCATAACTTCTTCCGCCTTCGTCATTATCATTTGATACTTCTACACCTGGAGCGTATTCCTTATTATATTTAAGTTTTTCCGACCAGCATCTGACTTTATCATAATTATCAGGTGGTATAAAAGCCGTTCCTGTAGTAAGTCCAAGGTTTTTATACCTTTCAAAATCACCTGTACTCTTTTCCCCTGCAAAACTGATTGATGTCACACCGGAACGCCTGCGAATTTCCATCAAGATATACTGCATTTGTTCGTACCCTGGCAGAGCTCCGACACCTGTGTAATTAACCATATCGTACCCGCCGATATGTTTAGCAGAATCTATAAATACCGCTTCAAACCCCATGTTTATTAACTTTACATGCTCAGCTATAAACAATTCCTGATGCTCAGGATTATTCCAATCAAAAGTTACATCATCCCCGTCCGGTCTTGCAACTTTAATCTGGTCTGCCGAAATTACAGTTCTAAATCCGGTTTTTAGTCCATGAATATGTGCAAGATCATTGAATGCTCGAAATTGTTCTTCAGCAGATAAATCAAGCTCGTAATCTATAATATTTCCGCTGTAACCTGCATTTAGTTTAATTCCGTAAATAGAATTTTCTTCATACGGGCCTTTGTTATAGCTGTCACCGAAAATATTGGGGAATATCTGAGATAAAATTATACAATTAGCCCAGCTTTTTGCTGAAGGAGGGATTGCCGGTAAAATTTTGATTGAGCTTAATATCCCATTTTTTGTTCTGTCACCATACATTTCTGCGATTGCACGGTTATTAATTTCAATATAATTTGCACTTCTTCCCCACTTGTCGCCATAGTTAGGAGTTTCTATGCTGTCAGGAAAATTCTCATAAAAATCACCGCTTTCATTAATTGTCACAAGCGTTTCGACAGCCTGTTTTACAGAACGGGTCAAAAGTTCTACCGGTAAAATGTTAGCTACCCATTTTTTCATGCCGGCTGTTATAAGCCGGTCTTTGCACCATTCATCAGGTCTTAACTTTACATCTTCATTCAAAGCTGTCAATAATTTATTTACATAATTTGTCATACCCAAAGTTTAACAAACTTCGGGTATAAACAAATTAGCCGTTCAGCATAGCCTATTGTTTTAATCTTTCCAATTCAGATTTTAGTGCATCGATATTGGTCAATTCTCTAATTCTGTGGAGAATGCCGTTGACCTCGTCAGGCGTACCCATACGTGATTGACCCATAACAGTATATCTGCCATCTGTCATATTAAAGAGTTCATCACATAACTGCTGTAATTCATCTGGAGCACCTTTTCCAATATCTGTATGCCAGAATGCTTTAATCAATCTTGTAGTCTTTTTAAGTTCTTGTACGCCGGCTTCATCCGTTACCTTGAAGCTGTCTGACAAAATGTTTGCAAATTTATCCGTGAATTTCTTGATGTCTTCTGCTCTTGCAATTATATCTTCAAGCAGCTGTATCCTTTCTTGTTTAGCGACGTTTGATGCGTTAAAAGATGAGCCATCAGCTCTTGAGCTGCCACTGCTCTCATTTGAGCGATTGTTACCTGTTTCATAAGTGTGACGTAAGTACTCAAATTCTTTGATGGTTATCTTGCCGTTTGCATCTATAGAAAATTCATATGAGATACCGCCTTTACGAAGCACTGCAACTTCTCCATTTACAAGTTTATTCATTATGTATGATTGAGTTTCGTTACTGAACAAATGGAGTTTGTATACAAGCGCCCAGTATATATCACTCTGATCCTGAATTTGATATGTTGTTTGCTTATTGTACTCATCGACCCTTGTTTCTTTAATATCGTATTTAATTTTGATATCAAATTCTTCAAGTTTCACTGCATTACCACGCATTACAAACTGGTACTCAACACCATTTTTCTGGCATCTGAATTCGCCACTTGTTCTCAAATTATTAATAATATTGGTTTGTGTTCTTTCACTGAATAAGTTAAGTTTATCAGCCATACGGTACCTTAAATCATTCATATCACGGAATTGATACATAGTTGTGTGTGTGCGTCCGTGTGAAGTATCTGCCCCGCGAGCTCCTGAATATCCCGAGTTGCTTCCATTTGCTCTGCCCGCATGATTAAACGAACTTGAATTACCAGATTGACGTAATGATAACTTATATTCATCAACCATTCTTTGCGCTGCTGCAAACATGCCGGTAGAACAATTCCAAGCATCGTCTTTACCAACCCAACTTGCAATGCCTTGTGCAAGTTCAGGATTCAATTTCATAGCTTCATCATAAAGTTTTTTTGCATCTTCTACAGGAGTATAGGCTTCATGAGCAATCCAAGGCTTACCCTCTAAACTATTCATTAAAGCTTTGCCATTACAAGGTTTTCTTGCATATTTAGCCGTTATTTCTGCTATTGCATCTTCTAATTCTTTAGAAACTTTTCCATCAAAGTACATCGTTATCGGGTCATGTCTTGTTCCCCATTCATCCAAACTCTGAGGAGTTTTATAGTATGCATCTGGAACTTTAATTTTTACTTTTTCGCCTTTACTATTAACATATACGCCTTTTTCAAGTAACATATCAAGTTCTCGCAAACAGTTTTTATCTGCTTTTATATTAAGTGAAATTCTATCCACTACATTAATACTTCTGCCCTTTAGTTTTTTAGGCTTTCTCCAACTCCAGCCATTCTGCGGGCTTGTTGTAACAAATTCAAACTCGGCAAACATCGGATTGATATCAGCATCGGTAATACGGCCGGCATTTACACTTTCTGCGTAAGAATAGTCTGCCATACGTAATTCATCATAATATTGATTACATTTGCTATTAAAGTCCCAACTACGGGCATTATTGTATTGACCAGCCATATCAGGTGACCATTTTGCAGCATAATTAGGGTTTGTAGTATTTAATACAGTACCGTTAGTAGACATATCAGTTACATATATTTCCCCATTAATTTTTTCAATTTTGAGATGTTGTCCCGAAATATATTCATTATTAATTCTTATATCATTAATTCCTGTAACAGTACGGCCTATCATAAATGAATCGCCATCTTTCATTGCATTTAATTTACCTTGCAAATCTCTTAAGTCAATATCAACTTTATTTCCAAGTCTTATTACTGAATTGATATCAGCTTTTACTCGTTCACCTTTAGGACATACGATATCGGAATTTTTGCCGCCAAAAGAATTAATCCAATCTGGCATAGCTGTTCCGGCAGCACGTCTTGCATTTCTGGCTTCATTAACATCATCAATTGCTTTTTTAAATTTCAAGCCAATACTTCTTGCCTTTGCTTTTAATCTATCAAGCAAATCCGTCATTACTTCGCTGAATTTATTGAAATTAGCCTGGATATAAGCTTTTGCTTTTTCATAGTCAGCCATTGTTCTAACACGTGCTATAAGTTCTTCTGCTTTTTGATAAGCCTTATAGAGTTTTTCACCGAGTTTCTGACGTAATTCTGCCGCACTAAATCTGGATTTTGGTGCATCAGCAGCTTCTGCAGCATCACTCTTAGGAGCTTCGCTCTTTATCTTAACAAGCCTATCGCCTTCTATTTTGAAGCCTTTTTGTTCAAGCAGAACGGAAATTTCTTTCATTTTGTTAATATTTGCAGCCTTATCAGCGTTGTTTAGTGGTGAATAAGTGACCTCCATTTTTAATCTATAGTATTCTGCAAACAATTCTTCATGATTCATTTCTGCATATGATTTTTGAGATGATTGGGAAGCACCATCAGCATGAGCAGAATTATCAGATTTTGAATTAGTTCTTTCAATACCGTCATCAGTAACTTTATATTCTATGCCGTCTTCAGTTGTAAATTTACCATCTTTTATATCATAGACTTTATCACCAACATGCGCTTTGACAGGTACACCGCCTGCTGTATCAATATGTATTACAGCACCATTCGTATCGCGTACTGAATAAGAATTATCCGGTTCCTGAGCCTGCGATTCTGTAGAATTATTTTGTTTTGGATTTTCAATATTTTTTTCTACAGTTTCTACGATATTCCCGTTTGCGTCACGCTTAAATTCAATCGTACTATAATTCTTACCAGTATTAATATCTGTTGAAATCATTCTCAGTGGTAATACATTACCTGAATCAACCGAAAATACATATCTTACGCCTGTATTCTTGTTAATAAATGAACACAATATATCGTCATTTCCATTTACGACAAAGCCGTCTTTTCCAATCATTTCTCTTTCAAAGCCAAGAGGTTTCAATTTTTCTTCTAATCCTTTTACATTTTTTGCATTTATATTGACAAAATCTTCAATTTCATCTTTTGTGAAACGATATGTCTTAGGATCTCTCACATTATTGGCAGTGCCGCTTTCACGAGCACCATCAGCATGAGCAGAATTATCAGCTTTAGCTTCTTCCGTCTTTGGTTCTTCTGCTTTAGGCTCTTCTGCGTGTACGTTCCCATTTATGCCAGCTTTTAATTCTGCAGATTTTGCTTCTACTGCTGCCTTCAGTTGTTTTTTATAGCTTCCAAGCATTTTCTTTTTATTTACAAGCCTGCTGATTTCTGAAAGTTCATCTTCTGAGTCAATTTTACTGATATAGTTCATTAACTGTTCAAACTCTTCTTTTACCATACCCTTATCAGAGTTTAACATTGAATGGATATAGCTTTTCTGTGCCTCATCAGTAACATTCGGCTTAGGGGTTAAAACCTTAACTCTGGCATCAATTGCGTCATAAAGTTTTCTATAATTAGTAGTTACACGACCATATGTCAATTCTTTTTGTCTTAACTTATCTTTAAGTTCATTTAAGACATTTATGTCATTGGTATTTTTGATATAATCACTCAAAAGACGAACATCTGAATCATTTAATATACTATGTTTTTCAAAAATATGATTTATAGCATTTTGTGTATTTGCTTCTTTTGCAGCATCATAAGCAGCTTTTTCCGGAGAAGAGAGTTTTTTCTGTGCTTCGTCAATCTTAGCCATAAGCTCACGCCTCAAATCTCTATCAGCAAGCGCTTCTACTTCTGCTCTAATTCTTGCAAGTTCTTCTCCTGTTATATTTGGATTGTTTAAAGCTTCATCTACTTCCGCGCGAATAACTTCTGCTTTTTTTGACCCAACATGAACATTGGAAGGATGTGCAGCACCATTAGAGGTTGCTTTATCTAATGCATCTGTTTTAGGGCTTTCTGTTCCCTTAGCGGACATAGCATGGCCTACTGCGTTTGCGCCTAATGACAGAACAAGAGCCTGCAGGAAACTTGCTTCATCAAATTGACCGTGCTGACAGTACATTTGTACAAGTGATTGGATAGTATCACTTGATACTTCAAATCCGCAGGCTTCCGCTCTTGCAATAATTATAGACATTTTTTCTATTGTTTCAGTGCTTACATTAGGGAATTTTGCAGCAAGCTGGGCTTTTTTAGCTTCAAGCACACCTTTACCAATTTTTCCGGCTTGATTTTGCATCTTATATGCAATATCTTTTGCTTTTTCTAAAGCCTCTGCCACTTTACCCTTTGGTAACCGTGCAAGCCATTTATTCTGAGTGACAATTGCGCTCCCACCTTTTGCAAAAGTTTCAGCAATCTGTCCTATTTTTACTCCGACTGCTGCTAATGCACCATCCCAGAATGCTTGTGAAACATCTGAAGTCCATTCTGAATTTGTCCACCCGTCAGCATCTGTAGAGTTTTCAAGAGCATTCAAACCTAGCGATGCTCCTGCTGTCATTGCAAATACAGCTAGTGAACCGCCGCCGGTGAATGGAGCTGCGATTATAGCACCAATCATTACACCAATATTAAGAACAGTTTTTCCTGTTTCTATTGTTGAGATATAATCTTCTATCATAGAGTCTGGTGCATCTACACCGAAGGCATCGCGGTATTCTTTTTTGAATCCTTCAACTTTGCTTTCATATCCGTCGTTTAGCATTTCAGAAACTTTACTGCTGTTAGAATTTAGCGGAATATCAACTCCAAGCATAGCCTTTGAAACATCTGCAAGACCTTGTTTTAACTGATTTACAATTTCTTGAAGTTTTGCGGCAGGAACCGGTTTTCCTGACTTGTCAACAATAACACCGTTTTTATAACTGTATCCAAGCCCTTCAAGACTTAATTTTTTACCTGACATATTAGATAATTTTTCTAATGTATCAATTATTGCAGAAGCATACTGCTGCTCTGTACGAGCGGTACTGAGTTCGTCCCAGCAGGCAGTAATATTATCTTTTGCATATTCCATGCAAGCTAATCTCTGAGCCTGATTTGCAACATTTTCTACTTCTTCTGCATCAAAGTTAATACCAACATTGCGTTCTTTAAATACTGCTTCAAAGCTTACAGCAACCTCTTTACCGTTTTCGATTTTTGCAAGTTTGCCATCTGCTGCTAATTTTAATAAGCGCAAAGTTTCTGTATCATGCTCAATTCGTGCAGCAATTTCCTCACGAGTTGTACCTATTCCATAAGCCTCACAAAAAGCATTTAAAGCACCGGAAACAACACCTTGACTATCTAGAGCTTTTTGATAATCTTGTTTCATCTGCTCCAGCTTCTGTTCAAAAATCTGTACTGTCATCTGGTATGCTGCTTTTTTATCTTCCGGAATATTCTGCACCTGTTTTGTTTCTACATACATATTATCAGAACTATCTGTATTTTCTTTATACGCATCCGAAATAGTTTCTGCCAGAGGAGCTCCTATTAAAAATTTACCAAGACCATTCCAGAATTCAGCTTTAGATCTGTATTCGGCTTTTTCTTTATTGAACTGCTCTAAGACCTTTGCAAGAGAAGAACCTTTCTTTTTAAGCAGCTCATCAACCATGTTTGCTACCTCACTGGTTCTAATTGCCATAATACCTTTTGCTCTTACATTAAAGTCAGGGCTTTGTATTAATCTAAAAACAACTTCAACAGTTTTTGTTCCGCCAAGAATTGTATTTGCAGCCAATTCTGCATATACTAAATCGCTCTTTTCCTGTCCGAGTTTCTTCGTTAAGAAATCATCAAACCCTGCTTGATGCTTGGTTTTTAGCAATTCTAGAACTTTTGAGTAAACACGTTTGTCTTTTATTTGCTGTACTGCATCCTGTATATTAGAGAAATCTCCTTCCAGAATTTGCAAAGCAGCCTGTTCTGCACGTAGATTTATAATTTCCTGTTCAGTATAAGCTCCTTGTTTAATAAGCATTTCGTTGAATTTACGAATTTCTTTATGATCTGTAGAAATTCCCATGAATGTATCACATTCATCATATAAGATAGCCTGTAAATAGCTTTGGCCTGCTATTTGCGGTTTTATACCTTTTTTCTCGCAATATACCTTTAATTTTGCTTCCACAGCTTTTCTATCTGCAGGTGAATCTATTGCACGTATAGCTTGTTCCAGATATTCAATATCTGTACCTGCACCTTCGACAGCTTCCTGAGTCAAATCTTTAACTGCCTGAGCTTTTTCTTCACCTTGAATTGCATTTGTTTCGGCTAAAATACCATTCAAGTATTTTACTTCACTATCCCACATCTCTCCTTTACAATAATCAAGAAGATTTTTACTTGGAGAGCCTAAACCATAGAATGTACGGTGGTTTACAAGTATCTGGTTTACTAATTTGTAAACTTCTCTTGCTTGCGCATTATCTTTTTCTCTGTTGCCGGTCGGTTTCGGACATTTAATCATCCTTACGCCTTTTTTGATTTTTTCACAATCTGTACCAAATCCGTCACCACCGTCAAAGATTACTCTTGCGGCCATTCTTGCTTGAGCTTTATTAGCTTCCTGACCGGTTAAAGTTCCATTTGATATCCATTTCTGAACAACCTGTTCTAAGTAATCAGATGAATTATAGGTGTGAACTGCAGAATGATTTGCTTCTTCATAAATAAGTTTTTCTATAGGAGAATATTTTTCATCTGTATTATAACCTTTTAGCGCAAGAAGTCTGTTTACTTCTTTTAACTCTTCCGGTTTATCAATTCTTGAAATAGCTCTCTTAAGTGCATCTATATCATTCCAGCCGGAAATTGCTTTTTCTATATCAGCAACAATTTGTGCAGCAGAAGATCTTTGAACTGATTTCTGCTCAGGTGAAACATCATTTGCATCCCCGGCTTTATATTTTTCTGTTGCATTATTCATTGCATTCCTAATTTTTGCAGCAGCATTATTTATCCAGTTATTAAGAGTATCTATATCGTTAATTTTTTGATAATCACCAAAATAAATTCCTGTTACACCTAGTGCCTTAGCCTGAGCTGCGAGTTTTTTGCATATGTGTTCTTTTACGGTATTAATATCAAGGCCCCATTCATCATCTATATCTTTCGCAAGAGATACACCATACTTACTCTGATATGAAGCCACAACAAAAGCAACATTCTCATATGTTATAGTTTTTAAAAGTCCAATTGTCTTAGAATTTGTTGAAGCACCTGATATCTGGCTGTGAAGAGCTTCTGCAAGTTCATCAGCTTGTTTCTGGATTGTAGCTGTGTCATATTTTTTTCTAGTTTTTATTCCCTGAACACTATCATAAATTGATGGGCAATGTTTTTTAAATTCAGCACCGCTGATTTCTTTACCTTTAGAATCATAATAACGTATATTTCCATCTTTATCTTTTGTTACATAGTAACCATTGTTACCTTTAGCAACGACCTGAGGTTTATTAGCTTCTGCCTCTGCTCTTTGTCTTGCTTCTTCTGCTCTCCTTTGCGCATCTTCATTATATGCAGCAATTGCTTCTTCTTTTGTCTGTCTGCCTTGAAGAGCAGCATCATCCGCAGCAAGTTTACGAGGAATTTTAATCTCTTCCCCAACATTGAAGTAAGCATTAGGATACTTGCCTCTCACTTTACCGGCATTTGCCTTAATCAAATCTTTTACATTAACACCAAATTTATTCGCAATATCTTCAATCGTTTCACCATTCTGAACAATAATTCCAAGGGTATTGCCATTTTCATCATACCTTACATTATAAGTCTGGCCGTTTCTTACTTTAGTCTGCTCTATATGTCTATCCTGATTATCATAACTATCTGTTACATCTGTATTATCTTCACTGTAACTGTCTGAATAATTACCATCCGAATCATATTTTTTTGTGTGTGTAGGCTGTCCATTCTGAGTTATAACCTCTGTTTTTCCATCCTCATTATAAGTACGCTCAATATTCTTGCCGTCAGATGTTGTAACAGTTTCTCCTGTTTTTATGCCATTTTCGTCATAATTATAAACGGTTGTATTACCGTCTTTTACGGTTTTTACAAGACGAGGGGATCTGGTATTACCATCATCAATATATTCATACTCTTCAATGCTGCCATCTTCTTTCTTGCACACCTGACTTATAGGCTTTTCTTCTGCATCATACTTAATTGTGGTAATGCCGCTATGCTTACTGCTGGTAATTACTTCCTGTGTTTTCTTATTATCTTTATAAGTAGTTGTTACGGTTTCATCCCCTTCTGTAACACTTTCTTCTGTTTTAACGTCATCCTTATCTCTGGTAGTTGAAATAGTCTTACCCCCGTTTTTTACTGTAATAATTCTAGAACCGTCGGGAAAAACTTTCTCAATTTTACCATTCTTATACTCTATAATTTCAACATCAGGATTTGTTTTGTCTTTTGTAATTTCTTTTACATCTTCTGAAAGAGCAGACAGTTTATTCAAAAGAGCATATAAAGCATCTCTGCCTTTTCTGCCTATCTTTTCTCCATCTAATTCATATTTTCTGCCTTCTCTTTTAGACAGGGCATTATCTTCGCCGGCAAGATTTTTGACTTCCGCAAAAAAAGCTTCTAGCTCACTTCTGCTGAGCATATTGTCATTAGGATTTGAATCAATTTTATTTAATATCTGTTCAAATACAGGCTTTAATTTTTTATCAACATCTTTAAGAAGCTCATCTTTTTTGATACCGCTTCTAATTTTGCTAAAATCAATTTCACCATACTGCCCCTTTTTTCCCAACGACAAATTCTCTGACATCTTACGCCCTTTCTAGTTCTAATTTTTCTTACATCTTTTCTTTATTGAACTAACATTTTCTGCAAAATGTTATATTATATTTGTATTTACGGCATAATCTGATAAAACTTTAATTTTCCGCATCAAATTGTTACAAAAATTAATACTTTTTCTACCCCAAATGTCCAAAAACATTGAAGCCATAACATTTTGCAGAAAATGTTATGGTACGGATAAAAAAGGTTGGCCGTACTTCTGCACAGTCAACCTAGCTTTTGTTATATCTTATACCTTAATAAACTTCCCCTATTAATAAAATTTCTGCACTAGGATGTCCATCACAACCTTTAAAAAAGTTAAACTTATACCCCAAGTTTAAACTTTCTAACCAGGGTTTTATTTTATAGAAATCATGATAGTTATGATAAATACTAATCAAAAGTATAGGTTTTTGTTCTTTTATAGTATTTATTGCACCATCCAAAAGTTGCTGTTCAAAACCTTCTAAATCTGTCTTTATTAATCCGACTTTTAAATTATGCTCCTTTACATACTCATCTAAACTTATAGCCTGACAGGCCTGCTCATTATGTTTTTGATTGCTGGCACAATCTCCGATAATTGCTTGTGCTCCAATATTATAAGAATTTTCTGACATAAATAATATTTTCTTTTCTGCACCTAATGCCATATTTTCACATATAATATTATCCAAATTATTTAACTCAATCGTTTTTAGCCCCCATTCATAGTTTTTCTTTCCGGGTTCAAAAGAAATTATTTTATTATCAGGACAAAACTCTCTAAATATTAGAGCTGAGTCGCAAATACATCCACCAGCATCAATAATCACACTATCTTTACACATTTTAGCAAGAGTTTTTAATTTATGTAACCCGTGTTTATCAACAAAAACATTTTGGCAAAAAAACTTCACTGGAAGTTTGTACTTTTTATATTGCCAATAACCATCCTGAGGTTCAATTTCATATTCCATATCAACATGAGCCTTATAAGCTTGAAACTCTTCTTCTGTATAAAAATTTTCCGGCAAAAAAATCTTTGAGTACTTTATCTTTTCTATAGTATTTAAAATTTTATTTAAATTATATAAACTTTCTTCTTCCAAATTAGCCTTTAAAGCCTCTACATTTTGTTTATGTTCTTCCAAATTTGAAACTTGATTTGCATTTAACCCATGCAAATAATCCACGCTGATATGAGGAAGGACTTTAAAAGCAAGCATACCGAGATTATATTCTAATGCATTTATTCTTCCTCTCTCATTACTTAACCTTTGTCTTAATCTTTCTATTGCATCATGTTTTATTCTGAATGCTTGTTTTTTCTCTTTGTCAAAAATAAATAACGATATAAATTTTACTAAACCTCTGTTCATAATAGCTCCTTTAAACTCACTTTTAAACACCATAACATTTTAAATAAAATGTTATGGTTAGCGTCGTTATTGAACAATAGGCATGATTAAAAATAAAAGAAATTATTTACATAATAACTTATTAGTGCTATCTTTTAATATATAACATTTTATTTAAAATGTTATATAAAAAGAGAAGTGCGGTAATAAACAGCACCTCTCTTTGAAATTTGCAGTTTTTAAATTACAAACAATTTTTTATATCATCTACAATAAGTTCAGGAGTTAAATGATACCGCTGGTATAATTCTTCAAGCGGAACTCTGTCAGTGAACTCTTTTCTGGCGCCGAAATTCAACACCTTCATATCAGAGTTACCAAAATATGAAGCAATTTTTTCTCCAAAACCGCCTTCAATAGCTCCATCTTCAAGTGTGATAACGAGCTTGTGATTTGCCTTCAAGCTTTCCATAAGTTCTTCATCAACGCCGGAAATAAAGTGAGGGTTTATCAAGGTTGCAGAAATGCCCAAATTTGCTTTTAGAGCATCTTTTACCTTAACACCAAGATGGAAGAAATTGCCAAGCCCTAGAATTGCAACTTCTGAACCACTTTCAACAACCTGATACTTATTTATCTTTGAATAATCTGTAGTATCCTTTTCTCCTGTGCTTATTACTTGAGTGAATGGAACTCTGATAACTACAGAATGCTCACTTTGTGAATTTGCCCAGTCCATCATTGAAATATATTCTTCTTTATTCACAGGTGCAAGATATACAACATTAGGGATATTACAAATCAAAGGAATATCATACTTGGAAAGATGTGTTGCATCCATGCCTGTAATACCACCCCAGAAAATAAGAATAGTCGCAGGTGCGTTATTAAGTGCTAAATCCTGAGAAAGCTGGTCATATGTTCTTTGTATAAAAGAACTCATTACAGCAAGCATTGGTTTTGCTCCGCCTTTAGCGAGCCCAGAAGCAAATGCCACAGCGTGTTCTTCTGCGATACCAACATCAACATAATTTTTACCCAGTTTTTTTCTGAATTCTGGAGTAAATCCGCTTACCCCCGGAGTTGCTGGAGAAATAGCGATAATTGAACTGTCCTTTGATGCTCTGTCAAGAATATAATCAGCAGTTATACTTTCATAACTTTCTTTACGGATAGCATTCTCTGCAACAGGCTTTTTGTCAAGTTCACCCGGAACAATCCAGTGATAATGTTCTTTGTCAACTTCTGCTTCATGCAAACCTTTACCCTTGATTGTATGCATATGAACCAATACGGGATGGTCAGCATCTTTTACTCTGTCAAATACAGATATTAATTCATTAAAATCGTGTCCGTTATCTATATAATAATAGTCAAAGCCGAGTGTTTTAAAGAAATTATTTTCTGCCTGCCCTTTTGTATCTCTTAAAAGCTTAAGGTTTGAATATAAGCCGCCGTGATTTTCTGCAATAGACATATCATTATCATTTACAACAATAATGATATTACTGCCAAGAACAGCAGCATTATTAAGCCCTTCCAAAGCTTCACCTCCGGTTAAAGACCCGTCGCCAATAATTGCAACAACATTTTCCTTACCGCCTATCAAATCCCTAGCCTTTGCTAATCCGCAGGCAAGACTGACAGAAGTAGAAGTATGTCCTACTTTAAATAAATCGTGCGCACTTTCTTCCGGAGCAGTATAACCCGTATAAGTATGATACTTTGCCGGATTTGTAAACCCTTCTTTTCTTCCGGTCAAAATTTTATGCGGATAACACTGGTGAGAAACATCAAATACGAATTTATCAACAGGAGAATTAAACACCCTGTGAAGTGCAATTGTTGCCTCTACCATGCCTAAATTCGGCCCCAGATGCCCTCCGGTTGTGTTTACCTTTTTCAATATTAAATCTCTTATCTCAGCAGACAGCAGGTTCATTTCCTCTGCACTTAACCCCCGCAAATCTTCCGGAGTATTAATCTTATCCAAAACCATTAACGTTTTTTCCATTTTTGCTCCTTTCTTATAATAATTATTATATTACAACCTTAGACCTACTCTCAGTCAAGAGGAAACTAAAAAAAATTCTCACTACATATCGTCTAGCCATTTCGGCCTTACCCCGGTTGGGAATGCCGTTATTTATTGTATCTGTTCTAATGAACTAAAGAAAGGAGATTATATGTTCTACAATGTATTAAAAGCCAAAGATATTGTTAATTTGGATGAAACCAAATTCGACAGACAGGTACTTATGGAAAACGGCGACAGCTGTTTAAACATAATTGCAATCAAAAAAGGAGAAATAATAGACACGCATACTTCAATTGCTGATGCAGCTGTTTACGTAATTGACGGCGAGATTGAGCTGCATTTTGATGCTGAAAAGTTTAAACTCGACAAAGGTGAAATTCTCATGTTCAAAAAGGACAAAGAACATAAAGTTCATGCCCTTAAAGACTCTAAATTCTTACTCATCAAGATATAAAACTATGCGCGGAAGTTATTCCGCGCATTTAATTATATTGAACTAATTCTAAAGTATTATTTTGTTACATTTCTTTACAATTTCTTACCGTATGGAAAATCGCGGGTTTCAGCGGAAAAACAAAAGTTTCGGACGCCTAACATTTTATAAAATCATTGATTATCTGTTATGTTGTTGGTATAAATTTGCATGGACGATTAGTCCTTTAGTAGTACACAAAAGAAAAGGTTTAAAAATTATGACATTACCAAACGTAGCTTATTTCTCAATGGAAATAGCAATGGATCAATCACTCAAGACATATTCTGGTGGTTTAGGATTTTTGGCAGGTTCACACATGTTATCTGCCGGTTATTTGCAAATGCCTATGGTAGGTGTAACTATGTTATGGTCATATGGTTACTATGATCAAAGAATCGACCATTCAGGCAACGTTGAAGTAGCTTACATCAGAAAATATTATGATTACCTTGTTGATACAGGTATCACTGTAGAAGTTGACACTTTTGGAGAAAAAGTTAAGGTTAAAGCATTCAGAGTTGACCCTGAATTATTTGGCACTTGCCCTGTTTACCTTCTTACAACTGATATTGACGGTAACAGCGACTGGGCTAAGAGCATTTCTCATAAGCTTTATGATGGAAATGAAAGAATCAGAATTGCTCAGGAAACAGTTCTTGGTATTGCAGGTGTTAGAGTTCTTCAAGCAGCAGGTTACAACTTTGATGTAATCCACATGAACGAAGGTCACGCACTTCCTGCAGCTTTTGAACTTCTTAGACAATACAACGGCAACCTTGATGAAGTTAGAAGAAAAACTGTATTCACAACTCACACTCCTGTTGCTGCCGGTAACGAAGTTCACTGGGTTGATACATTATTAGAAGGCGGTTTCTTTGCCGGTGCTTCTAGAGAAAGAGCTCTTCAATTAGGCGGAGAAAACTTCTCTCTTACAGTTGCAGCTTTAAGAATGTCAAGAATTGCTAACGCTGTATCTCAGCTTCACGGTCTTGTTGCTAACAAGATGTGGGAATGGGTTGACGGAAGATGCCCTATTAGAGCTATCACCAATGCTGTTAACCTTCACTACTGGCAAGATAAGAGAATGAACGGAGATAAATCTTTCGACGAATTACTTGCTGCTAAACGTGAAATGAAAGAAGAATTATTCAAATACGTTGCTAACGTTGCTGGTAAGAGATTTAATCCTGATGTATTAACTATCACCTGGGCAAGAAGATTTGCTGATTACAAACGTGCATGGTTGATTTTGATGGATAAAGACAGAATTAACAAACTGTTAGATGAAAATAAGGTTCAAATCATCTTTGCTGGTAAGTTCCATCCGGATGATGTAATGGGTAAAGAAATGTTCAACAAGTTATTGAACAGATCTCACACATTAAAGAACGTAGTAGTTCTTCCTGGTTATGAATTACAACTATCAGGTATGCTGAAACGCGGTACTGATGTATGGTTAAATACTCCGTTAAGACCGTTTGAAGCTTCAGGTACTTCTGGTATGTCAGCTAATGCTAACGGTGCTCTTCACCTTTCTACTTTTGACGGTTGGACTGTTGAAGGTACATTCCCTGGCATTAACGGCTACACTGTTGAATACCCTGAACTTGATGATGATATGCCTTGGGAAGAAAGACACTGGAAAGATCATGAATGCATGATGGATATCATCGAAAACCAGATTATTCCTACTTACTACAACAACAAGCAGGAATGGGCTAGAATGATGAGGCAGGCTATCAGAACTGCTGAAGCTTACTTCAATTCTGACAGAATGGTTATTGAGTACTACAACAGATTGTACAAGCCAATCGCTCATGACGATTGCTCTGCTGGAGAAAAGAAGAAAGAATTAAATATTTCTGAAACTCCTACATTTGATGCTTGGACTTACTCAAATATCAAGTAGATAAAAAAAAGACCGGTTTTAAAAACCGGTCTTTTTTTTATTCCTCAAACGGTATTGTTATAATAAATTTATTACCTTTTCTTTCTTTTGTCATTTTATCCCCTTCGACCTTTTCGTCAAGATAATATGCCTGAGAGAAATTCATGATATCTTCTCTGTGGTGTTCCTTTTTTTCAACTTCGCCAGAAACAGTAACTACGTTATCAACAAGCTTGACATCAATATTTTTTTCGCTTCCGCCTAGAGGTTTCAAATCTACTATTAACTTATACTCGCCCGGTTCTTTCACTAGATTTACAAGCATAGGTGCCATTTTAGGCTCAAACGGGTTATCCCCGAAGCGCTGTTCCATACGTTCAATACGCTTTTGCTCATGCCTCATCATTTTTTCCATTTTACGCATCTGGTATGACGGGTCTGTCATTCTGTTAAATGTCATGTCTGCTACAAAATAAAAAGCTAAAAAAGCGCCTATAAGTGTCGCTAGAATGACTCCTAAAGTTCTTAACCAGTGACTTTTGTGTTCGTAATGGTATTCTCTGTTGTTCTCTTCAATCATAAAAATCTCCTTTCTTTATTCTTGTTTTGTACCTCATGATAATATGTAAATCAATAGCCGAAGAGGGTATATACCAATTACCCGACTGGAATAATATTTATATCTGTTTATCTTTAAGTTATAATAACTTTAAGCGAGGTGTTTATGAAGAAATCATTAATAAAGTATCCTTTTTTGACAAGAGAAGTAGAGATTTATGAGCGGGACAACGGGCATAAAATTGTTCTTGCGCATAAAGAAGGCGGGATGGTAAATATATCATCCTGGGTCAAAACAGGTTCTATAAATGAAAATGATAAAAACAATGGAATCTCTCATTTTCTTGAACATTTAATGTTTAAAGGTACTCATAAACATAAGGCTGGTGAATTTGATAAAATACTTGAAGCAAGAGGCGCTATTGTAAACGCTGCAACGTGGAAAGATTATACGTTTTATTATGTAACCCTTCCGAAAGGTGAGAACAATGAAAACTTCTATAAAGCAATAGAACTTCATGCCGACATGATGATAGACCCTGTAATACCTGATTATGAAATGGGTGCACCGTTTGATATAAATGACAAAACCGTCACAGACAAACGTGAACGTCATGTTGTAATAGAAGAAATTCGTATGCGCAAAGACCAGCCTTGGACAAAGGTTTATAATGCGACAAATCATGCAATGTACACTTCACATCCATACAAACGCGATGTTATAGGCACGCCAGAAATTATTTCACAGGTATCTCAGGAAGAGGTTATGAACTATTACAGAACCTTCTATTCTCCAGAAAATGTAACAACAATAGTTGTCGGTGACTTCGACAGCGAAGATATTCTTAACCGTGTAGTTGAAGGATTCAGCTGGGGAGATAGACCTCATCCTCCTGAAAAAGATTTCGGGCCGGATAGTCCAGTAAAGGAAACAGTCTATATTGAGAATAAAGCAAATATAAATTCTTCGTTTATGATGTTTGGTTTTCTTGGAGCCATGGCAAAAGATTTAAAAAATATTATTGCACTTGAGATGCTTGCTGTAATACTTGGCGAAGGTGCAAGTTCAAGATTATATAATAATTTGATAGAAAATCAGCCAGAGCATATATTTAACATGATTGATGCAGAGAATTACTCATTCCGTGATGGTTCTAACTTCTTTGTACAGGCAAATTTTAATCCTGAATACAAAGAAAAAGCTATTGAACTTGTTAAGGAAGAAATTAAAAAAGTTCAAAATGAAATTACTGAACGAGAAATTAATAAAGCAAAGAAAAAACTTAAATCCCGTTTTGCCTGTGAAGCTGAAACAGTTTCTGATATCGGTGAAGCAATAGGATATTATATGACTGTATGCGATGACTTAAATCTGGCAGAAGAATATCTGCCAATTTGTGAATCAATCACTATTGAAGATTTAAAAGATGCCGCAAAGAAATATTTAGATCTTAATCATGCCGTTATTTCTATTTTGAGTCCGGATAATAAGTAAAATCAATTTTTCTGGCATTTTTCCAGAACAGTTACAGTTACATTTTGTGCATCTTTCGTTGCATTTCTATACAGCTCTATTAAGCGTGTTTCAGCTGGTGTAATACGAATTGACTGGGGTGTTGCCACACCATAAAAAGCAGTAATATCTACATTATAAATTTTACACAGCATTAATAACGTATCGCCGTAAGGAGTTGTTTCTCCGCTTTCCCACTTACTAATTGTTGCAGCAGTCTTATTTATGCGTTTTGCTACTTCACGCATACTCAACCCTGCGTTCTGTCGGCATAACCTTAACTGCAACGGTAAAGACGTACTTAAAGACTCTACCGTTTTTTCTTTTGATTTGGTCATAAATATTTCTCCTATACCATAATTATATCGAAAAATTAAATATTTAAAAATTTGCTTGACAATAATCCGGATGTGTTTTATTATTCACATGTTAATTATTACGATACTGTTAATCTATAATACACTTTGGAGAAAATATGATTACTCTAGAAGAAAAAGTAAAAGAATTTATAAATACAAATGGGATTAAAAAAAAATTCTTTGCTAATCTATTAGGAATTTCTGTAGCTAAGTTAAGCGCTATGCTGCAAGGCAAAAGAAAAATGAAAGCCGATGAATTAATTATTTTTTCAGAGTACTTCAACTTAAAATCGGATTTTTTTGCTGATGTTAATTATTTACAGGAGTGTAATTGATGGAAACAAAAATCTCTGTTATAATTCCTGTTTATAATACAGAAGAATATCTTGGAAATTGCCTGACAAGTATTTGCACCCAGACACTTGAAGATTTAGAAATAATTTGTATCAACGATGCTTCTGAGGATAACTCTCTTAATATACTCAATGATTTTGTAAATAAGGATAAGCGCATAAAGGTAATTAATTTTAGGCTTAATAAAGGCGCTGCTCAAGCAAGAAATTACGGAATAGAGATTGCAAAAGGCGAGTTTATCAGTTTTATTGACAGCGATGATTATCTGGAAACAGCCGATTTTTATGAAAAATTATACATTAAAGCCATACAAACAAATGCAGATATTACAAAAGGATTATATAAAAACTCGTCAGATAATACTGTTTTTAAAGAAATAAATAATAAGATTAAAGAAAATAAGAATAATTTCTGTTCAACATATTGCAGTGCTATTTTCAGAAGAAGTCTGCTAATCAATAATAATATCACATTTCCTGAAATTATTGATATGGAAGATCCGGTATTTGCTTTTGAAGCAGCACTACACGCCAATAAAATTGAAATAGTTGAAGACTTGTATATCGTAATTACACAGCGAGATAATTCTCTAACCAGAAGACAGCTCTGTTTCCAACAGCTTAAAGATAAGATTAAAGGGATGGAGATTTTATTGCATCTGGCAAATTCTAATTCTATTACGCCAGAGGTTTACAGCTATGTCTTAGGCTACTGGTTTGTAACAATAATACAGGATGTATTAAACAAAAATAATTCTCGCATTTTCAGTGAATATCTATTCTGCAGAATGGCAGGAATTTTCAGAAACTTTAAGTTTAATATTGATATAAATGCGACTTTTTACGATTTTTTTAATAAGAACCTAAGTGAATTTTATTACTTTGATAAAGAGGTACTAAAAAAAATTATCGATACAAAAGATATAATCTCTTTTGATATTTTTGATACACTTCTTTTACGTCCGTTTTTAGCCCCGTCTGATGTTTTTAAATATATGGAACAACAATATAATATACCCAATTTTGCACTTACAAGGCTCGTTAGCGAAAAGAAAGTACGCATGGTTAAGGCTATTCGCGACAGAAGAATAGAAGATATAACAATTGATGAAATATATTCTAAACTCGATAAAAATCTCAGAGATAAAGAAATGGAGATTGAAGCACAAATATTACAATGTAATGAAGAAATTCTTGAAATCTATAATTATGCACTAGAACAAGGAAAGCAAATTATAATAACATCAGACATGTATCTTCCTACAAACTTCCTTGCACAAGTTCTGAATGATAAAGGTTTTAAAAGTTTCAGTAAATTGTACGTTTCAGGTGAAATTGGAAAATGTAAGGCTACCGGAAACTTATATAAATTCATTATCCAAGATTTAAATATAAGTCCTGATAAAATATTACATATTGGTGATAATAAAATTTCTGATATAGAAAAAGCCAAAGAAAACAGTATCGAAGCATTCTATTATAAAAACATTTTCGAAAGATTTAAAATTTCGAAAATAAACAACTATGCTTTTGAATATTTTGATAACTATGCAATTGATAAGATTAGCAGTTCATCAATTATCGCATTATCAACAATTAATTGGATTAATCAGAATGACAAATCTAATTACTGGAAAGATTTAGGTTATAATATCGGCGGCCCGCTAGCGCTTAGTGTTGTAACAAGCATATTTACAATAGCAAAGCAGCGAAATCTTAGCGATATATTCTTTGTTGCCCGAGATGGGTATATGCTTAAATTAGTATATGATTTAATTAAACCTGAAAATGCACCAAAAAGTCATTACATATACGCTTCCAGACGAATGAAAAACTTATGTATAAATGATAATCCTATATTTAGTGAAATAACTAAAAATAATTATCAAAAATACGCAGCTTCAATCGAATTATCCGGAGAGAATATTGGAATTGTTGATACCTGTGCAGGTAATTTTTCCGCACAAACATTAATTGAAAAGTTTTTCAGCGCAAAAAGTTTTCTCGGGATTTATATAGCGTCAACGCTTAATTATAAATATAATTATATAAATTTAAGCATCAAACCGCACTCCAACAAAGCAATAGGCTTTAGTTGGGATTTAATCGAGTTTCTTTTTACATCAAACGAAGCGCCTGTTGAAGATATGAAAAATGAAAAACCTGAATATAGAAAACTTCTAAATGATAATGACTTCTTCAGATTAAGCCTATTCCCTTTTATTTCAGAAGGAATACTTAATTTCGTAAAAGATTACACTAAAATATTTGGAATACAAAGTTTCAATTTTGATGCCGATCAAGTATTTGAATATATCAAATGTTTTTGGCAAAATATGAGCTTTTTAGACTATTATATGCTTTCGCAGGTAAAGCATCCTACAGATTCTGCACAACAAGTTTATGTTTCTTTAACACTTGCAGATGAGGAAAGAATAAAAATATTAAACAAAAAGGTGGGTAAAAAACTGGAACTTATACACAATTAATAAAAAAGGCGGCTCTTGAAAAGCCGCCTTTTAAATACATATCTCGAAAAATTATCTCTTTGAGAATTGGAATCTCTTACGAGCTCTTTTTCTACCATATTTCTTACGTTCTTTAACTCTTGCATCACGAGTCAACAAGCCTTCTGAACGTAATACATTTTTATATTCCTCATTAACTTTCAATAATGCTCTTGAAATACCGTGTCTGATAGCCGCTGATTGAGCAACGATACCGCCGCCAACAGCTTTAACTCTTACATCATACTTGTCTTGATTTTCAGTTAAAACAAGCGGTCTGTAAATCATCATTTCAACAGCCGGCATATTACCAATATAAGCACCTAATGTTTTTCCGTTAACGAAAATTCTGCCTTTACCTTTTACAAGTTTTACAACTGCAACAGCGCACTTTCTGCGGCCTGTAGCCATTATTTCTTTAGATTCAGCCATTACTTAGACTCCTTTCCCAATACAACAGGTTTTTGAGCTGCATGCGGATGTTCAGGACCGCAATATACTTTCAACTTGTTGAACTGTTCAGCGCCAAGAGTGTTGTGCTGCAACATTCCCTTAACAGCTTTTTCAATTAACTTTGTTGCATCTTTTTCACGAACTTCTTTAACAGAAGCTGCTTTTAAACCACCCGGGTAACCGGTATGGTGATAATAAATCTTATCAGTTTCTTTATTTCCTGAAACTACAACCTTTTCTGCATTAATAACGATAACAAAGTCACCGGTATCAACGTTAGGTGTATATTCAGGTTTATTTTTTCCTCTTAAAATGTTTGCAATTCTTACAGCTAAACGACCAAGAATTTCGCCTTCTGCATCAATTACATACCATTTTCTTTCAACTTCAAGAGGTTTTGCTGAATATGTTTTCATGCTTTTTATCTCCGTAGTATTAATATTTTACCTTTACCAGTGTCAGACCATACGGGCTGACTGTTTGCCCCGCCTTACGGCGGTCACATGCCTCAAGAACATTTTTCATATGCTCTGCAGGCAGCTTATGCCCCTCTATTTCAAGAAGCGTACCGACTATTGTTCTTACCATATTATAAAGAAATCTGTTTCCTTCAATATGTATAAACACTCTATCACCTTGTTTCTCAACATCTGCTCTAGAGATAAAACAAACTTTGCTCGGGTTAAGCGTTCCGGAACTTTTAAAGCTTGAAAAATCATGTTCGCCCAGAAGGAAATTCAAAGCGGTCTGCATCCGCTCTATATCCAATTCATATTTCACTCTTAAGATATCACCGTCAAATGCCTGTTTATAACGTCTGTTAATCAGTTCATATCTGTAATATCTAGCCTTTGCAGACTTTTGAGCGTGAAACGAATCCGGTACAATTCTCAAGTTACTGACAGATATATCATCAGGAAGGATTTCGTTCATTTGATAGATAAATTTTGAAGCAACAATTTCTTTATCAGTATCAAAGTGAACGACCTGTCCTAATGCATTTACACCTTTATCAGTTCTTCCAGAGAAGATTGTTTTAATCGGTCTGTTATTAATTTGAGCCTTAGACTCTATCAAAGTACATAATACTTTCTCTAATTCGCCCTGTATCGTGTTACCGACTTCTTTGCCGGCTTCGAACTGTATCTGACTGCCGTCATAGTTCTTACCACGGTACTGAACGTCTAGAGCGTAGCGCATTAATTATACCAACTGAATTAATGCCATTTCAGAAGCATCCCCTCTGCGTGGAGGAAGTCTGAATATTCTTGTATATCCGCCCTGTCTTGAAGAATATTTAACGCCAATAACGCTGAATAATTTTCTCAAAACAGTCTGCTTAGCTAATTTTTTGCCTTCCTGCGGAGCATCAAATACTTCACCGGTGGTTGTATCAATTAACTGGCCGATTTCTTTATCATAGATATATTTACCAGCCAATCTTCTTGAATTCAAATCACCTTTTTTAGCCATAGTGATTACATTTTCAGCATATGGCTGCAAAGCTTTTGCTCTTGCCATAGTTGTTTTTATCTCACCATGAGTAAATAGTTCAGTAGCTAATGAACGCAACAAAGCTTTTCTTTGGTCTTGTGCTTTACCAAGTGTATGTTTCTTTGTTTGGTGTCTCATTGTTTTCTTTCCTTTTATATAATTTACTAATTTCTATTATTCTTCTGAACCTTGAATAGCATAACCTTCTTCATCTACTTCTGGATTTGGAGCTAAGTCTAAACCGAAGTGGTGTAATCTTTCAATTACTTCATCTGAAGATTTTTTACCAAAGTTCTTAATATTTAACAAATCATGTTCTGATTTCTTTAACAATTCTGCCATTGAGTTAATGCTTGCTCTTTTTAAACAGTTATATGCTCTTACAGATAATTCAAGCTCATCAATAGTGATTGAAGGTTCTTGTTCGGTTTCTTCATGAGATTCTTCCATAACAACAGCCTTTTCTTCAATATCTTTGTGAGAAGTTTTGCCTGTAATAGATGAGATTTGAACAAAGTGTTCAATAAGCAAATCAGCTGCCTGAGTAAGAGCTGTAGTTACATCTACTGTACCATTAGACCAGATTTCAAGAGTTAATTTATCAAAGTCGATATTGTCGCCGACACGAGCATTTTCAACTTCATAACGAACTCTTTTTACCGGCATAAATGTAGCATCAATAGGTAACATATCAATAGGAGCTCCTGATTTAGAATTTCTTGGAACATCATTTGCTACATATCCTTTTCCTGTTTCTACAACGATATCGGCGTGGAATGAACCGCCGTCAGCTATAGTACAAATCAACCAGTCAGGGTTTACTACCTTTACACCGGCTGGTAATTGGATATCACTTGCCAATACAGGACCTGGTTTGTCTACATCTATTCTCAAATTTTGAGGTTCTTTTGAGTCTGTTTTAATTGCCAAACCTTTAAGGTTCAACATTACGTCAATAACGTCTTCTAATACACCCGGAATTGCTGTGTATTCGTGAGTTATACCCTCAATTCTGCAAGAAGTTACAGCAGTACCTTCTAAGCTTGAAAGTAATACACGTCTAAGTGCGTTACCGATAGTTGTTCCAAAACCTCTTTCTAACGGTTCAATAGTAAACTTACCATATTGTGAACCATCAGAACTGGTCATTGTATTAACAGTTTTAATTTTTAATTCCATATTATTTTCTCCTATCAGCCTATTTTGAATAGTACTCTATAACAAGTTGTTCTTTGAATTCAGGATCTAATTCTTCTCTTTGAGGAATTCTTTCGAATGTAATCTTCAAAGCGTCTTTATCTACTGTTATCCAAGCAGGAGCACAAGATAAATCAATTGCACTCATTACAGTCTTAAGGTAATCGTTGCTTCTTGATTTAATAGTGATTACATCACCTGCTTTAACTAAATATGATGGAATATCTACTTTCTTATCATTAACAAGAACGTGACCGTGGTTAACGATTTGTCTTGATTGTTTACGTGTTACGCCGAAACCTGCTCTAAATAAGACGTTATCTAATCTAGATTCAAGAATTTGAAGAAGGATAGTACCTGTTACACCTTTCTTTCTTGCAGCTTCGTTGTAATATTTTGCGAATTGTTTTTCGCTTACCAAATATGTTAATCTGATTTTTTGTTTTTCATTTAAGTGAATAGCGTATTCAGAAAGTTTTTTTCTTACTGCACCGTGTTGACCGGATGCTGTTTGCCTCATAGAAGATGTTAATTTTCTGTTAGACAAATCTTTTACGCCGTAGTTACGAAATAATTTATTCGTAGGTCCTGTATATCTTGCCATTATTTTCTCCTTTTCTTTTGCAGGGCATCTATGGTTTACTTTTTTGGCTTAAAGCAAGCCCCTGCATATTGTATCTAACTTTATTACACCCTATACACGTCTCTTTTTAGGAGGACGGCATCCGTTGTGAGGAATAGGTGTTACGTCTTTTATCAAAGTAATTTCCAAACCAGCAGCCTGAATAGCTCTGATTGCTGTTTCACGACCTGAACCAGGTCCTTTGATATGAACTTCTACCTTTTTCATACCCTGGTCAATTGATTTCTTTGCAACTAATTCTGCTGCTGACTGAGCTGCAAACGGAGTTCCTTTTCTAGCTCCTTTGAAGCCTGTAGCACCGGCAGTTGCCCAAGCAATAGCATTACCTTGAGTATCTGTAGAAGTTACAATTGTATTGTTAAAAGTGGATTGTATGTGAACAACACCCTGCAATACATTTTTCTTTTCTTTTTTCTTTGTAGTTTTTGGTCTTGCCATTTTTCTTTTCCTTATATTTCACTATTTTTAATTTCGTTTAAATTTATTCCCTATTATTTCTTCTTACCAGCAATAGGTCCTGTCTTTTTACCGCGTCTTGTTCTTGCGTTTGTTTTTGTTCTCTGACCTCTGCAAGGAAGACCTCTTTTGTGCCTCATACCTCTGTATGAGTTGATTTCTTGAAGACGTTTAATGTTCATTGTTACTTCACGTCTTAAGTCACCTTCAATATTGTATTCAGACAATGCATTACGTAATTGTTTAATATCATCATCTGTTAAGTCATCTGTTCTTAAATCAGGTGAAATACCTGTTACTTCAAGAATCTTTTTGCTTCTAGCAGGTCCTATACCGTAGATATAGGTCAAAGCGATTTCTAGTCTTTTGTTACGAGGTAAATCTACCCCAACTAATCTTGCCATGTTTTCTTTCCTTTATATTTCTTGTACTTACTTATTCTTTATTCTTCGAAAATTAACCCTGTCTTTGTTTGTGTTTAGGGTTTTCACAAATTACTGCAACTCTGCCTTTTCTTTTAATAACTTTGCATTTGTCGCACATAGGTTTTACTGATGATCTTGTTTTCATTGTTTTATCCTTTATCTTCTTGTAATACTTAAAAACTTTTTATTATTTAAGACGGAATGTTATTCTGCCTTTGGTTAAATCATAAGGTGTCATTTCTACTTTTACTCTGTCACCCGGTAATATTCTGATAAAATTCTTTCTTATCTTTCCTGATATGTGTGCCAGAATTTCGTGTCCGTTTTCAAGTTTTACCCTGAACATCGCATTCGGCATGGATTCCAGAATAGTACCTTCTATTTCTATTACGTCTTTTGCCATATTTTCCTCTATTTTTCGGCTGTCAAATAATGCCACTTTGAGGCATCTTAATATAATAATATTTGCTAAAAATCTGAATGCAAGCTGTTTTATTATATTTTCGCCCCTTTTGTAAAGTTTTATTTCTGTTTGTTTTTTTATTCTTAGGTTTTATTCCCTGTAATCTAATATCATGAAAAATATTGAATTTATAATACAATTTTGGATTATATCCTTTTTGTAATATTTTTTATTATTAAAAAAACATTCTATATATTTTTATAACTCATTTTATTTCTGTTCATGATACAATTTTCACATATAGTATTTTGAAAGGGATTTATTTATGCTAAGAGCCGGAATCGTTGGACTTCCAAACGTAGGAAAATCAACATTATTTAATGCATTAACAGCTACAAAGAATGCACAGAGTGCAAATTATCCGTTTTGTACAATTGAACCAAATGTAGGCGTTGTTGTTGTACCGGATGAAAGACTCCAGATACTTTCTGATTTGTGCAAAGCAAAAGAAATTATTCCTACTGTCATAGAATTTGTTGATATTGCGGGACTCGTAAAAGGTGCAAGCCAGGGAGAAGGATTAGGCAACCAATTCCTGCATAATATTAGAGAAGTCGACGCTATTATTCAGGTTGTCAGATGCTTTGATGACGAAAACACTATTCACGTAGCAGGCAAAGTTGATCCTATTTCAGATATTGAAATTATTAATACAGAGCTTGCCCTTGCTGATTTAGCTTCTGTAGAAAGACGCGCTGCAAGAATTTCTAAACAGGTAAAATCAGGTGACAAGGAAGCAGTTATTGAAGACGGAGCATTAAAGAAACTTAATGAACTGCTGCAAGAAGGAAAGTTTATAAATGTAAAAGAACATTTTACAGAAGATGAGATTGAAGCAATTAAACCGCTTAATTTAATGTCTATCAAGCCTGTTATTTATTGCGCGAATGTTTCTGAATTTGATTTAAAAGAAGGCAACAATTACACAAAACAGGTTGAAGAATATGCAAAATCGCATGGTGCTCAAACAGTTATAATCTGTGCAAGAATTGAAGAAGAACTTGTTGAACTCGGAGAAGAAGGGGCTAAAGAGTATCTTGAAGAACTTGGAGTTAAAGACAGCGGGATTAATAAAATGATTAAATCAGTATATGAACTGCTTAATCTTATTACATTCATTACAGCCGGCGAAAAAGAAGTTCATGCGTGGACAATCACAAGAGGAACTAAAGCTCCGCAGGCGGCAGGGGTTATACATACTGACTTTGAAAAAGGCTTTATTAGAGCTGAAGTAACCGGATACAATGACTTTGTACAAAACGGCTCTTATACAGCTTGCAAAGATAAAGGTGTTACAAGATTAGAAGGAAAGGATTACATAATGCAGGACGGAGATATTGTTCACTTCCGTTTTGCAGTATAATAAGGAAATGCAAATCAATACTTCGGGTGGCCAGACAAATTTTAAATGGAATAAAACAACACATTTAGAAATGACAATGCTCGCACTACAAAACAGCAGCATTGATGATATTACTAAAAGACAGGTTGCCAGATATGCCCAAATGCCAGACTTTGCAAAGACAGAATTGGGATATCATAATAACACTCACTTCTTCTTTCCAAATTCTAAGAAAAAAAGCTTCGGGCTAGACTCTGATAAACTAAATGCCTTTAGCCAGTTTAAAGAACATTTGCAGCAAGCAATGCTTTCAGAAGACAAAGAAGAAGTATTAAAAAAACTCGGCTATGCACTGCATTATTTGCAAGATATGTCTGTTCCGCTTCATACAGAACCGGGCGGATTAATACATAAAATATTAAAATACAAGCTTCACGGAAATTTTGAACGCGGTAAAAAATATGGTGCAACAGCACATTTAGACATACTAACCCAAAATTTTAAGGCAGAAAATCTTGAGTACAGTTCTATACTGGATTTATTTACAAAAACTGCTGAATATTCTCAAAATCCGGAGTTCAAGGTAAAAAGATTTAACAAGAAAAACTGGATTTCCATTCAGCAGGCTTGTTTTAACAGAGGCGTAAACGCTTCCAGAGAATTTTTAGAAAAAGTTCTCGCCGTAAAAAATATTAATTAACGGGTTATTTTTGCAGAATTTATAACCCAGCCGTCAGAGCGGAAGTGAGCATAATTATTTTTTCCCCGGTATTTTTCTCCTTCAGGGCTTGACTTAAGCCATTCTTCAAGGATTAAAAGAGCCTTTCTCAGGAGTTCATAGCCGTATCTTTCAATCAATGAACCGTATTGGGTTGGTGTTAATATGACAAAATCTATATCGGGCAGAGAAATTTTTACCTCGCTATCATACTTCGGTCTGCCGCCCTTTTTCCCATTTTCTATACTTGAATATCCACTCATTATTTATCATCCTCCACAGGTGCTCCTAATTTGCGCACCAGTTCTATTACAGTTTCTTTCATTCTGCATTTATTATAAGAATTACTAAAATATATTTTATACAAATTGCATCTAGCACATACGCACCCTAACTTGTAACAATCCACTGCACTCGGGGTCCAATTCTTTGACATTGTTTCACTACATGATACATTATATCTGTAATTCATTTTTACAAAACCTCTTCCAAATATTTAAAACATTGACATTAGCAAAAAAATATGATTAAATATCAATTGATAGTTTACATCTTGTGTCTTATTGTAAGACGATATGATACAAATGTCAAGTACTATTTTCAGATATTGGTGAAACGATGAAACTAGATGAATTAATACAATTAATATCCAATATAGCAGGGATAACTGTTAACCAGTCAATGCTTGCAGACAGCCTTGGCATAACACGTCAGACAATCAGCAATAGAATAAAAACTCAGAGCGAAGTTACGGTTAGCGAAATAAGACGGGTTGAGGAATTTTTTAAGATTAGTATTTTCAGTTCTGTAACCGACGATATTGCTTATATAGATTATTATACAGATGTTTTTGCAAGCTGCGGAAATGGCAGTATTGTATTTTCGAGTGAAAAAACGAAACTTCCTATACCGATTTCAATGATAAGCGGGTATTCAAAAAATAAGTTATATTCAATGATTAATGCATCAGGAAACAGTATGTCACCGACTATTGATAATGGCGATAAGCTTATTGTAGAACACTGGAACGGAAACCAGATTCAGGACAATAAAATTTATGTATTTTGTTTTAATAACGAATTTTTTGTAAAACGCTTATCAAAAAATCTTGATGAGATTATTATCAAGTCTGACAATCCTGAATACAGAATTAGAACCATAAACGGAAAGTCTGCCGCAGAATTAATACTTATCGGTAAAATTGTCGCAACTGTGAAACAATTGGATTAAAATTTCAGGCTCGCAATTTTGTTGTATCAATAATTCTTATCTGTAGGGTGAAGGAGCTATTACAACAATAATTGAAGTACTATAGCCGGTGTTTGGTTTGCTGTAGCAAGAAGAGTTGCACTTGATTCTTCCGTTATACCTGCATCACGAATTGTTGATTGAGTTGATACTAAATTATTGATTTTAATACTTCGTCTATTGTTGAAAGTGCATTTGCTCTTGTTAACTCAAATGCTTTCTGAGATGAACCAGTTGAGTTGTTTATAATCAGGTCAAGGTCAAAGTTTGAACCTCCAACTAATACTCCTACAGAAGTTGTGCCTGTTACATCGGCAAAAACAGTACAATTATCAATATGGGAAATATCCATACCCTATAAGACCACCTACATTCCCAGTCCCACTCACGCTGCCAGTTAGCTGTTACTTATTGTAACGTTGCATCCTCTCCCCATCAGTCCACCGACCTCATAATCCCCCGTCACATCAACATTTTCTAAGCCAACATTTTTTATTTCTGCAGAGATACACCACCCAAACAAACCCACACGGATAATTGATGGAGTGTTGATATACAGGTTTGAAATCACATAACCATTACCATCAAAGGTGGCTGTAAATTGGTTAGAAGTTCCTATTGGAGTCCAACTTTCACCTGTTGAGTAAGCAGAAAGGTCGATATCATCAGCTAAAACAAATTCACAATTTGAGCAGATTTTATAGTTATTGGTCATTGTTGCGAGCTTAGCAAGTTCTTCTGCTGTTGAGATTGAATAAGTGCCACTTGTAAGTTTTGTGTTTATTGAATAATTCGCTGCATTGTCTTCCGCTTGGTTTATCTTAAAGCCCGTTGTCATGCGATCGATTGCTTGATTTAAGCCTATGGTTGACGTTTTTAAGTCGGATTGAACTATTAAGCTGGATATATTTTTAACACCTCACTTAAAAAGCCCTGTAAATTAAGGTCTTTAGCCTCCTGTACAGCAGCAAGAGTTTCAGGGTAATGCATTAAACCTGATTTTCGTATAAAGCTGCTCATTAAAAACATATACTTATATAAATCGTTACATTACATAACAAAAGCCGCGGCTTATAATTTTACTTGCTTTTACCTTCCGTTTGAAGTTAAATATCTCCTATGAAGATAATTATTTTTGGTGCAAATGAACTTAGTTCAATGATAGCCTCTGAGTTATATACAGAAAACGACATTACTGTTATAGATGATGAACATAACAGAGTAGACGCATTTAATAAGCTGGATGTCGGGTTTGTACCGGGGAATGGTTCAAATATAGAGGTATTAAAACAAGCTTCGATTAAATCTGCGGATGTATTTATTGCCTGTACAGCTTCTGACGAACTCAATATTGTTGCATGTTTAACTGCCAAAAGAATAAGTACCGTTAAAACAATCTGCTTTGTTCGCAAAGAAGAATACAAATATTCTCTCGGGCTTGCAAAGGATGCAGAATATAACTGTGATTTTTATATTGATAATGTAATCTGGCCGGAAGAACTATTAACTCAGGAAATTTTTAGAATTATCACTGTTGCAAAAGCTTTGGATGTTGAACATTTTGCTGATGGCAGGGCACGTTTGCTTGAATATAGGATTGCAAAAAACTCTATTCTTGTTAATCAGATGATTAAAAATTGCGAGTTTCCTAAAGATACTGTTATTGTCGGTATTACAAGAAATTGCGAATTATTTATACCTAATGGAGAAACAATTTTGCATGAAGATGATAAAGTTATTTTTATGGGATTATCAAACTCGCTCGATATACTTGCCGGTAAATTTTTCCACGAAAAAGAGTTCGTAAAAAATGTAACTATTATAGGCGGTGGTAATGTTGGTTTAAAACTTGCTAAAAATTTGGAAAATCTAAAGCTCAATTTAAAGATTGTAGAAAAAGATACAGCAAGATGTGAGTATTTATCACAGGAACTTAATAACACATTAATTATTAATGGAGATGGAACTGATTTAGAACTCTTAAATGAAGAAGACATTGCTTCTTCTGATGTAGTCGTAAGTGTAACTAACAATGATGAAAAAAATCTTTTATGCTCGCTACTTGTTAAACATATGGGTGCAAGCAGAGTAATATCAAGAGTTTCCAAGACTACAAACGTAGAATTATTTGAACGGGTTGGTATTGATATTGCAATTTCTTCCAGAACAGCTGCGCTTAATGAAATAAAAAATAATATAAAAGAAACAAACATTGGTATTCTGGCAACTGTAGAACAGGGAAAAGGAGAAGTACTGGTTATAGAAATCCCTGAAAATTACCAAACAAAAAAAATTATGGAATTAAAACTTCCTGTAAAAGCTATTGTAGGAGTTATTCAGCGCAGGAAGAGAATAATTATTCCAAACGGTGCAACACAAATAATGGGTGGTGATAATCTCATAATATTTACAACAAGTGAAAATGCGCCAAGTATAAAAGAATTTTTTGAGGAAATTGAATGAGATTAAACTATCTGGCATACTCATTTAGTCTGACAATAATGTATTTTAGTTTTATGCTGATGCTGCCTGTATTAGTAGCGCTTTATTATCATGAAACCGGTGCTGTGCTGCCGTTTTTATTAACAGGAGCAGCTGCTCTTATGATATCAATAACAATAAAAAAGGTTATCAGCGGAATTGCCCAGATTAAATCAATAAATGATATAAAAAAATCTGAAGGGCTCTGTGTTGTTAGTTTTTCCTGGATTTTTGCTATCATTCTGGCTTCAATACCTTATTTATTTTTCGGAATAAGCCCAGTTGATGCTTTATTTGAAGCAACATCCGGAATTACGGCAACAGGTTCGACAATACTTACACACTTCAACTATCCAAATACTGTTTTTTTCTGGCGCTCCTTTACACAATGGCTGGGCGGAATGGGAATTATCGTATTATTTATTGCAATTCTGCCTCAATTTGCAATTGCCGGAAGACAAATGTTTTTTGCAGAAGCACCCGGGCCTACAGAAGATAAATTTACTCCAAGAATAAAGAATACGGCTGCTGCTCTATGGAAAGTTTATGCAGGATTAACTATAATTGAAATTGCTTTTCTGAAAATTAATGGAATGAGCGGTTTTGAAGCTGTTTGTAACTCATTATCTTCAATCTCTGGAGGAGGACTTTCTCCAAACAGCCAGAGTATGATTGGATGTTCTTATCCATTACTATGGATTACTGCATTTTTCATGTTTTTTGCAGGTGTAAGCTTCAATCTCCAGTACAAAGCGTGGATTAAACTTAACCCGCTGGTTTTATTTAGAAATGAAGAATTCAGGACTTATTTCTCTGCAATTTTCTTAATTGGTATTTTGCTCAGTATTTCTTTATTCTTTAATATGCATTATGACCTTGCAGGAAGTATAACACACTCGTTTTTTAATGTTTCAACTCTGGTTTCGTCAACAGGTTTCTGCAGTGTAGATTACACAAAATGGGATTACACAAGCAAGCTCCTTTTATTTGCAATAATGCTTTTTGGCAGCTGTGCAAGTTCGGCCGGAGGCGGATTAAAAGTTATGAGATGGCTTCTGGTCTTTAAAATTATAAAAACAGAGATGACTAAAATTCTACATCCCAAAGCTGTTTGTAATATCAAAACAGGAAGTTACTCTGTGCCTAAGGAAATTCTTGACCAGACTTTAATGTTTGTTGCTTTTTATTTTGTAATACTGGGAGTTTCCGCATTTTTAATAGCTGTTCTTGAACAAAATACTACTATTGGATTGACCGGAGCTGTCAGCGCAGTAGGAAACATAGGCCCGGGATTTGGTGCTATCGGCCCGCTGGGAAGTTTTGCTCCTCTGAATGCATTGACTAAATTAATACTAATTTTTGATATGCTTATTGGCAGACTAGAATTAATACCAATTCTTGTGTTATTCCAAAAAGATTTTTGGGTTTTAAAACGTTAATTCCCTGCGGCTATAAATCGGGCCTTTATAAAGTTTATTATTGTATTCTATATTTACAGGTGCTATAGTCCTCTTTTCATTAGAAAACCGGATTAAATTACCGCTAATATCATAAAAATAAAGAATTTTGGAAGGGACAGGATTGTTCAATGCATCCTTTGTAATAGGCTTGCCGTCTAAATCAAATGCCTCATATATCTCTCCATTTTTCGTACAAATTCCCAGCCTAAAACCATTTTCATCATATATTTTTGTTGAAGCTGCCAAAACCTGCACTCCGGAAATAAAAAATAAACAAATTATTGCACAAAGTTTTTTCATACTACAATTATAACGTCATTCTTAGAAAAATGTTCTTTTTTATGCTACAATTTAACCAGAGGAAGAAAATATGTCTATAAGAAAAGTTGTCAGATATGGAGAAGACTCTTTGCGACAGCCGTCCAAAGAAGTTCATAAGGTTTCACAAAAAGTTAAAAATCTGGTTGCAGATTTATTGGATACAATGTACGCTCAAAACGGTGTCGGGCTTGCTGCACCCCAGATTGGAGAGAACTACAGAGTATTTGTAATTGATGTTTCGACAGGAAATGAGCCTTTAAATCCAATGGTATTTATAAACCCTAAAATTATAAAAAAATCAGGTGCTGTAATAAGCCACGAAGGCTGCCTTAGCTTTCCTGAAGCATTTACTGATGTTAGAAGATATTCTGATGTTATGGTAAAAGCAATGGATAGGAATGGACGTTCTTTTGTTCTGGAAGCAAAAGATGGAAGCCTGCTTGCAAGAGCAATTCAGCATGAATTTGACCACCTTGACGGAATTCTTTTCATTGATCACGTTATAAACAGATTTGAAGCAGAAGAAGTTCTGAAAAAATTTAACCTGCCGCCAATTCAAATTGAAAAACTGCTTGATGAACCGGAATTAGAAGCAAAAATTGAAGAACTACTAAAACAAAAAGTTAAAAGTGAAGAAAAGAATGATTAGTATTGTATTTTTTGGAACACCCGATATTGGTTTAAAGTCCTTGGAACATTTTTATAATTCTGATAAATTTGAAGTTCTTGCAGTTGTAACACAGCCCGATAAACCATCAGGCAGAGGACATAAGCTTACGCCGAGCCCGATTAAACGCTTTGCGCTGGAGAAAGGTATTAAAGTATTTCAGCCAAAATCAATCAGAAAAGAACCGGAAATTATTGAAGCATTAAAAGAATTAAAACCTGATTTCTTTGTAACTTTTGCATTCGGTCAGATTCTTTCGCAAGAAGTTCTGGATATTCCTAAATACGAAACAATAAACCTTCATGTTTCATTACTTCCAAAATACCGGGGAGCAAATCCTATACAACGTGCAATTATTAACGGGGATACCGAAACCGGAATATGTACCATGATTACAGAATTAGGGCTTGATTGTGGCGACATTTGCATGAAGCTTCCTATTGAAATTTCTAAAAACATGAATTGTATAGAGCTGTTTGAACTATGCGCTTCTAATTCTCCAGAGCTTTTAGAAAAGACTTTAACTGGAATTAAAGACGGCACATTGAAGCCGACTCCTCAATGCGAAGAAGGACTTTGTTTTGCAGACAAGCTTAAAAAAGAAGAATGCAAAATAGACTGGAATAAGTCTGCTGAGGAAATTCATAATTTAGTTCGCGGGGTTTACAAATGCCCTGGTGCGTTTTTCGAATTTAACGGCAAAATAATTAAGGTTTTGAATACTGAGCCGTTAAATGATGAAACAAACGGCAGCATTGGCGATTTTGTCAGGATTTCAAAGCTCGGAATTGACGTTAAAACAGGCAAAGGACTTTTACGTATTATAAAAATAAAACCTGAAGGTAAAGGCGAAATGCCGGCTTTTGACTGGTATAACGGACTTAAACACTAACTAATATTTTATCGAGCCTTGAAAAAATCTCGTTCAGATTATCAATTAGAATAAGTTCTCCACGCAATCTTGATGCACCTTGAAAACCGTTTAAATAATACGGTATAAACTTTCTGCAGAATTTTACACCGACATTTTCTCCTCTAAACTCGACCTCTTTTTTTAGATGATGTTTTAGCGTTTCAATTTTTTCTTCTAATGTTGGAGGAGGCAAATATTCCCCCGCATTAATATATCTTTCAACTCTATAAAGTAAAGATGGATCACCCAGCGCACCACGCCCTATTGCAATGCCGTCAGCTTCTGATTCATCCAGACACTGAACAGCGGTTTCTATCGATACAACATCACCGTTTGCAAAAACTGGAATATCAACATTACGCTTAAGTTCTGCAATTTTTTTCCAATCAGCTTTGCCTCCATACATCTGCGAACGGGTACGACCATGAATTGTAATGAAATCAGCCCCTGCCTCCTGCATTTTTTGTCCGTATTCTACAAAATTTAATTCGTCAAATGTATATCCTAAACGGAATTTTACACTCAATGGAATTGAAATTTCAGCTTTAACTGTTCTTACAATTTCTTGAGCTAAATCAACATTACGCATCAATGCACATCCATCTGTGCCTTTTACAACTTTATTAACAGGACAGCCCATATTTATATCAATCATATCAGCATACTTCTGCAGATAATTTGCACATTCTGCAATCATTTTAGGCTTGTGACCGCTTAGCTGATATGAAATAGGAGAATGGTTTTCATCCCTTGCAACAATATCTGTATCCTTAACCTGCGTCAGAGCTTCTGAACTTATCATTTCTGTTGTTAACAAGCAGGTTTTTGAGTATTCTCTTACAAGAGAACGCAATACATAATCAGTTATTCCGGCCATTGGAGCAAGAGATACCCTGCTTGAAATTAAATCCCTAACTTGCATATGGTCTCAATTCTTCCAACCTGCTTTTTGCGTATTTCAAATATTCATCATCCGTTGAGTATGATGAAATAAACTTCTGATAATATTTGAATGCTTCTTTATAATTCGAAAGAGTGTCGTAATCTACAGCAAGCATATAATTAGCTATAGGAAATTCGTTAGAATATTTCAAAACATTTAAGTAATCATTTATAGCAAGTTTTGGCTGCTTCTGCTCATCATAAATCAACCCTCTGTAATAATATGCATAAGCGTTATTTGCTTCTTTTTTCAAAACTTCATTGAATTTTAGAAGGGCCGTTTGGTAATTATTCTTTTCATATAAATCTATACCTTCGTTAAGAACAGTAAGTGAACCGTTTTGTACGACATAAGAAAGCAATTCTTTTGCATCTGATTGAGGGTTTAGCTGTAAAGCTTTTTTCAAATATGCCTCTGCAAGAGCCCAATTTTTTTGTTCTGAATACAAGTACCCTATATAATAAGGAGTTTCAGTATTATTGGGGTTCAATTTTTCTGCTCGTTTGTAATATTCTATAGCGCTGTTGTAATCCCCCATAGCCTGGTAAGATGCAGCAGCTCCAAGCATAGAATCTTCTGTTGCCGGATTTATTGCGAGGTATTGCTGTACAGCCATTTTATAATCTTTAGCTTCGTAGCTTGAAGATGCAGAGGCTAGCTTCGTAGAAGTTGAATCCTTTTGAACGTTCTGCAGCGTCTTCAAAACAAGATTATTTGCAGGGAATTTTTCTTTTGCTGTGTTTAAAATACTTACTGCATTATTATAATCATCTTTTGAGGCATAACATATTGCAAGGTTTACATACGCATCGACCTTAGAAGAATTTTTTGAAATTGATGATTTGTATGCAGAAATAGCTTCATCAATTTTATTTTCCTTGTGAAGTTTATATGCATAATCATACAATTCATCACTACTGCCGTTTTGAGATAGATATGCAATATATTCCGAAGGACTCATTGTGTCTTTCATTACCATAGCAATTTCATCTTTAGCAGCAGCATTCGAAGGGTCAATTGCCAGAACTTTTTTATAAAGTCCCATTGCAGTCTTGCCATCTCCCATTTCTTTATAAACCTGCGCTTTATATAAAAGAGCCTGAGTATTATTAGGATAGAGCGTTAATACAGAATCATAAGATTGAATTGCTTTCTGGAACTCTTTTCTCTGCTGGAATAAAGTACCGACATTTAATCTTGTTGTAACGTTAGACGGATTAAGCTGTTCAGCTTTTCCATAATAGCTTAATGCCGTTTCAAAATCTCCCTGAGCCTGTTTTATAGCTCCAATATTTGCATTGAGCTCCGCATCACTTGGAGTTTGAGCGAGTTTTTTCAAATAAATTCTTTCTAAAGCGTATAAAACTTCCTGATCGCCTTTAGAATTAGCAAGCGCCTCATTATACTGAACGACAGCTTCGTCATATCGTCCAAGTTTATCAAGAGTTCTTGCATATTTCATTCTAAGTACGCCGTCATTCGGCTTTAAGTCAAGAGCAATTTTATAATAATCAGCAGAACGCGGCTCGTTGCCCAGAAGTTTTAGCAAATCTGCAATTTGCGCATTAGAGTCAGCAGCAAGTTTTTCACTCTGTGCAGCTCTAGAAAACTCATATGCAGCAGCAGAGAAATTACCTGCCGCGCGCAATTCTTCAGCTTCTTTATAACGGGAACCGGCGGTTGTATCAAAACTTATTACCTTTAAACACTGGTTTAAATTTTCTGCAGCTGAGGTTATCATGCCGGCAGAATTCTGAACAGCCTGTTCTTTATTCGGGTATATTTTTAGATAAAATATAGCACTTCTAAAATCATTAGCGGCTTTTTCGTAATTTTTATCCTGATTTGCATAATATGTAGCCCTTGCAAGATAAGCATTTATAAGCCCTATCCTCGCTGAATTATCCAGAAAATTAATTCTCAAAGCTTTTCTGAACTCAACAATAGATGAAGAGTATTGATTCTGCATCAAATAATTTTGAGCGGCTTCATAATGTTCTCCAAAAGCTCCAGCCGGAGCTGCAAAAACATTAGAACTGCCTATGATAGTACATAGTGCTAAACAACAAACTGTCCCTAAAAATTTTTTCTTCATAATAATATATTACTATAATAGTTTTCTAAAGTGAATAAGTGAATTCGGCATTCAAAACTTTTGTCAAATTGTAAATTTTTGTAAAATTTTCTTGACATGACATATCATGATTTTGAAATTTATAGTAGCATGCCATGTATCAACTATCCCCAAATCTCCTCCCAAAATTATTAGAGAAAACTTACACTGACTCAAAATCTGAGTCAGTTTTTATTTTCTTAATATCAAAGGAGCAGAAATGCCGTTAACCGAGCAGTTCTGTCAAGATAGTTGCGTTTTCTTCTGCTTTCAAGTTATTAGAAATTTTGTTTCTTTTGATATAAACACGAAGAGCTTCTCTGATTAGTTCACTTCTTGTTCTTTGTTCAGAGCTTGCCACATTATCTACCTTGCTAAGAAAATCGTTAGACATTGAAATTAATACTCTTGCCATGTTTCCTCCTTTATTCAAATAGGCGGAGTAGTTAAGCTTACACATTACCCTTACATTTACCCCTGCAGGACTCTATTATATCATATAAAGAAATTATTACAAGAGTATATCTGTTTTATATTAACAAATTTTAGAAAAGTTTACAAAGCTTTACAAAAAAGGCAATTTTTTATAAGCGTCATACTTTATATATATAAGAGTATAAACAGAGGATATTAATATGTTTCATTATTCAAGTTTAAATTTTGATCTCGCGATGAGCACCCCGAGCGGCTCTATTAATATTCTTTGGAATCAGCTTGGTGAAAAATCAAAAGCTAATTCAATTATGTATATGACACCTAACTTTGACCCGTCAATAGGTTATACATATCCGGAATTCGGCGTATGGGGCAATAATCTTCTTAACCCGATGCTTGCTATTCAGCAAACAATGCAGTCATTCCAGAATGGAAACTGGATGAATGGTATTAATAGTGGCAACTGGTTTAATAATATGCCTTGGAATAACTGGAATAACCCTTGGGGAGGTGGAAACAACAGCGGCAGCACTGCAGGAAATGCTGAATACGATGCTTTAAAAGCTCTTATAAATAAATATAAAGAAATCGGTACAAAAAATAATACTATAAGCCCGGCTCTTTTAGACAAGATTAATGCTGCATTAAATAAATCAGGCAAACCAGAAGAAAAATTAGAAGCATTAAAAGATTTATACAAATCTCTTGATAAAACTAAATTAGAAAAAGCTTTACTGGAATTACCTGAATATAAAACAATGCTTGATGGAGCTGGATACAATTTCAACGGCACCAATAAAGAATATGATACAAAGCTCAAAAAAGAATTAAACAGCCTTGAACAGGACATCAAATCAGGAAAAGGCGATTTGCTTGCTCAAATCAGTGCAAGTGAAAACAACGCACAGATTTTGAGAATTGTAAGTTATTGGAATGACAACCACTCTGATAAAGAGAACAGAGGTATTATTAGATTAGTTGCTCAACATATTCCAGCAGAAGAAAGTGAAAGAACACTGCATATTGAAGGTGTCAAAAATCTTTCTATGTCTTTAATCAACAAAGTTGAAGACTTCAAGGGCAGTGTTGATGGAAACTTTACTAATTTAGATAAAGCAACAGAAGAATTATCAAAAGCTTTGACTAATGCAACAAAAGCACCTAAAGAATTTACAAAAGCTAACCTTGAAGCTCTTGCAGATAAATTCGACAAACTTTATGCAATGCTCAGAATGATGGAAGCAGAAAGAATTAGAAATACAATAAATACAAAATACAGTTTCCTTAACGACATTTCATCAAGCGACAGAGATATTGTAAACGACGATTTAGTATTAAAATCAACAAAAGAAGATTTAAGAAAAGAAGGCATTTCACTAGCCGGCGTTGAAACAGATAATGTTCCGACAGAAGAAGTTGAAGAAGTTTCAGACATTGACGAAGTAAGTGAAACAGCAGAAGAAAAAGTTGAAAAGTTAGTTGAAAAAGAAAACTTGAAACAAACAGAAAAAGAAGGAGTTTTCCAATCAGTTGTAACTTCATCAAATGAACCTGCACACTTCTATACAATTAAGGACGACAAACTTGTTGAACTTAAGGATGTTAAATCTATTGATAAAGACGGCAAATGCACAATGGCAGACGGCACAACCAAAACACTTGAACAGGTTAAGGCTGATGCAGTAGAAGTTTCTGCACAGGATATTATTGATTACAACAACACATTAACCCGCGTTGATGAGCTTGTTAAAGCAGGTACACTTGTTAAATGCCAGCAGCAGTTTGGCGGTGCAGTTCTTTATCGTTCAAAAGGCAAACAAGAAGATGGTAATAGACAGTATTTTATCGTTAAAGATAATAAGTTAATGAAATTGGATTGCAAATATGTTACTGCCAATGGAATTGTTGTTGGCAATGACGGCAGCAAAACATCATTCAAAGACTATATTGCAAACGGCAGTTTTTCAACAATAAGCGATTCTAATATTGCAACAGAAGACGAACAGAAAAAGGCTGAAGAACGCAAAAAAGAAGAAGCAAAAACTCAAAAAGAAGAGGAAGAAAGAAAGCTAAAAGAAAAATACGAAAAGAAATTTGAAGTTCATGAAGTTGATGGTGCAGACCAGATTGGTAAAGACATAGCAACTGACTTAATGGGCATTACTGACAAGGATGAATGGGATACTGCAGTTGATAATATAAACAAAATAGATAAAGAAAATGTTTACAGCGTAATAAAAGCCTATGCAGCAGAAGAAGGCTGGGGTACAGATAACATACTTGAACAAATTGCAACAGAATACGGCAGAGAAAAAAAACAGCAGAAAGAATTAATAAACCATATTATCAAAGCTGTACTTGACTATTGCGAACAGTATGGAAGCAACAGCCCGAGCGCATACAAAGAACTTGAGAAATATAAAAATGGAATTACTGATGAAGTATTTAACAGCCCGGAAGACAAGTTAAGAGCTGTTGACCGTTTAATACTCAGGGTATTTGGCATCAGAGACTAATAGATGTAAGGTTTTGGTATTAAAAACAAATATTGCCGGCAAGATAATCCTGCCGGCTTTTTTTTATAACATAATTTTTTCAAGATTTACAACTGCATTTTCTACGGTATCATTAATCACCTGATAATCAAACTTTTTAGAGTTTTCAATCTCAAGTTTAATTGACGCTAAACGTTTCTGTATAGCGTCTTCAGTTTCCGTATGCCTGCCTCTCAAACGAGCCTCTAACTCTTCAAGAGAAGGCGGAGCAATAAAAATCAAAACAGCTTCCGGCATAATTTTCTTTACATTGAGCGCCCCTTTTGTATCAATTTCCAGAATCAAATTTTCACCTTTTTTAAGGCACTCTTCTACGAAACTTTTTTTTGTTCCGTAATGATTTCCGGAAAACTCTGCCCACTCGAGAAATTCATCATTTTGTATACAGTTCTTAAACTCTTCCTGTGTTAGGAAGAAATAATTTTCCCCGTGAACTTCCCCCAGCCTCATACCTCTTGTAGTACAGGATACAGAGAGCTTAAAATCCGGATGTTTTTTCAAAAACTCCTTAATAACAGTACCTTTTCCAACACCGGAAGAACCTGATATAACAAACAATCCAGCCATTAATCCTCCGAAAAACCTTTATGTACAGTTGTTTCAAAAGCCATGCTGCCGGAGTTTTCAAGTTTAACCGGTTCTTCTTTTTTGACAGCTTCTATTTTAGGAGCTTTTGATTTAAAATTAGCAATCAAATCCTGCGTAAGCTTAGGCATATCCATTGCTTCTGTACAGATTTCAATATAGCACATTTTATTCATAATTTGTGTGACTTTAAGCGCCTTATCAAAATCATCAGCCGTGCTAACTTTTGTCGACCATACATCACCTTCAAAAACTCTTGCAAACTTCGAATAATTCATCTGCATAATATCATTGAAACAATCTTCCGGAGTTTCAGAAAGTACTCTTTCAATTGTATAGCCCTTATTATTTAAAACAATAACAATAGGTTTAACCCCTCTTCTAAGCATATTTCCAATTTCCATCGCTGTCAGCTGATGCGAGCCTTCTCCTGTAATTAAAATAACTCTTGATTTAGGTTTTGCAAGACAAACCCCGAGAGCAGCCGGAGTTGCCCAACCGATAGAGCCCCATAGGGTTTGTGTTTGAAGTTCAGCTGCAGCAGGGAATTTCATTGGAGCAACACCGTGAGGAATTATCCCTGTTTCTGCAACAATGATATCATTATCTTTTATAAATTCCTGCAAACGCGGGTAAATATATTCAGACGTTAATGCGTCAGGGCTGGAGGCTTTGTGTTCATAACCTATTGCAGGTTTTAGGATTTTCATATCCTTTGAATCAACAAGCTTTGTAACCGCCTCAAGAACATCACTCATCTTAACATTATCATATTTTTCACCATCAACATATGTATGCGTTCCATATATTGCAATCTGATTATTAATCTTATAAGGCAGATTAAACCCGAATGCATTTAAATCAGTATAAACAGGGCCTACTGCAATAAGACAGTCTGTTTCATTAACATATTTTTCAGCCGTAGGATTTTCAAAACCTGCATAGTAACCTCCCAGATAGAGGTCATAATCCATGTCAATAAGATTTGTTCCCATAAGGAAGTTTGTAGTTGGAATTCTTGTTTTTTCAATAAATTCTTTGTACTCAATTCTTGAATCAAATCGCTTTACGAGCAAATCTCCAAGTATAACAGGTTTTTGCGCATTGTTAATTTTTGCAGCAATTTTGTTAGAAACGAGCCTTAATGTTTCCTCATCACTGAACCAATCGTAAGAAACCTCTTTGTCAGAAATTTCCATTTTTGCAATATCAAGCGGAACAGCAATGTATACGGGTTTTCTTTCTTTAACAAAAGTTTTTAAAACCCTGTCTATTTCCATTTTCGCATTATCTCTTGTAAGAAAAGCTGCAGCTGCAGTCACATGTTTGTGAGCCTCATAGCATGCGTGATAATCTACATCCTGAAAATTATGATGCACACAGGTTTTATTTTCAATTGTTTTAGTAGCAGGCACCCCAACAATACTTATAACAGGCACATTTTCTGCCAAACTTCCTGCAATAGCGTTCATAGCGCTGAGTTCCCCGACTCCGTAAGTTGTAATTAGCGCACCGTAACCGCGCATTCTTGCGTACCCGTCAGCAGCATAACCGGCGTTAAGCTCATTTGTGCATCCAATCCAGCATGTATTCGGATTATTTTCTACTGCGTATAATAAATTAAAGTTATAATCTCCCGGAAGTCCAAAAAATTCGTTAACCCCGAGTTCTTCAAGTTTTTTTACTAAATATTCGGCTGTGTTCATACTCTTCTCCCTTTAATTTTGAATTAATCGTATCACAGGGAGGGGTAAATGTATAGAGTAAATGTATATATATTTTTTTTGTATAATATACTTATGGACAAAATTTTTTCTGACAAGATTAATATACTAAAAGCATTGGCAATAGTACTGGTTGTTTCAGGTCATCTGGAATTTCGTTTTTTTGATATGTTTCCGCCGTATTCGTTCCAGCTTGCCTTGTTTTTCTTTATATCAGGAATGCTTTTTAAAGAAAAATATCTGGATAATGCTGCAGATTTTATAAAGCGGAGAGTAAAAAGCCTGCTTCTTCTTTACTTTTTATATTCAGCTTTTTACGCAATAGTAACCATTATTCTGGCAAAGCTTACCGGCAAATTCTGGGGAATGGATTTAAATTTATATAACTTCTTTGTAACCCCGTTTTTGAACGGACACCAGTTTGATTTATCCTGCCCGATGTGGTTTGTAACGCAGTTATTCATAACAATGGTGACATTCTTATTTTTGGAAAGAATGTTCAGAAATCTCTCGACAACAAAGAAAAGTATAATATATACCCTTATGGGATTTTCAGCAATCCCTCTTTCTAAAGTTTTTCCGCTGACACCTGTGTTTTTAGTTATTATAAGAACCCTGTTTTCGCTGTTTTTTGTTTATCTCGGTCATTTTTATATAAAAAAAATCCACGGGAATTATAATATCTTTACCCCGAAAATTTTAGGGATTGTTTTATGCTTACAGGCTGTTTTGTGGCATTTTAACAGAGATTTTGACCCTGTACACGGAATTGGTTTAAGCTATGTTCTTGTTTGGGCAAGGTTTGACAGCCAGATAATTGTACCGGTTCTTACCAGCATAACCGGAATCTGGTTTTCATTATTTTTTATAGAGATTACATACAATTATCTTAAAGATATTAAGTTTGTCAGGCTTATAGGTGAAAATACTTATCACATAATGGCAAATCACCTTTTTGTAATGTACATAATAACAGCAGTTATATTAAAGCTTAACGGAATTCCTATAAGCGAAAGAAATACACATAATATTTACTGGATTTTTAATCCGGTTCAGAATACATATTTATATTTTATATTAACAATGATTATAACAACCTATACAGGCGTATTCTTAAAAAAACTTAAGAAAAGTCTCCCTATTATAAAAGATTTTTAAAAAAATTTTTACGGGTTTACAAAGAGGAGTATATATGTTATTATATATTTAAGCACTATTATTGTATTTTTGTGCTGCGCTGGAGATACATTAAAATATGCAAAACACAGGCTATTTAAGAAGACGACGAGCTGGAGGGTTTACATTATCAGAAATCCTCATCACGCTGGTTATAATAGGTTTTATTGGAGCTTTAGGAGTACCAATGCTCGGACAGAATAAATTAAAAAAACCTGTAGAGGTTATAGGCCGGCACGGCACAATAGAGTGTTTTTGGGATGGCGGCGGTGTAAAGCAGTTCATTTCCAACAATACTGATAATAAAGCCGGTGAGCTTACAGATGCAACTGATGGCGCCTGTTATTTTACCGCACCTACTGCTAATCTGTTTGTACTACAGGCAGTTGGTGCAGGCGGAGGCGGAGCTGTAGGAATGACAGGAGCTCCATCTTATACAAATGCTACAAAAACAATTAGCGGCAGTATTCCTACCGGTACCGGATTTCTTGCTGCAATAAATGACACCAAAAATGTTCCTGACTGGGTGAGAAAAGAATGGAATAAACAATGGACAAGTGAATCAAAATGGATTAAATATACACTAGAATCTCCTATTGGAGGTTCCGGCAGGGCATATTGCGAACCAAGACGTGTCGACTGGAATGACGGCTCTGGTTATAATAAATGTGCTGATTACTGTACAACAAACCTTGCAGAAACCTGTCCTCCAGAATGTCTAAGTAATTTAGTTGCAGATGGGGGAAACTCAGGATATGGTGCCAAATATGTAGTTAAAACAAAATTAGAATATGATCCGGAAGGGCAGCAGGATAGTGTTGTTTTCAACCCTACATATGACGAAACAACACTGACAATAGGAACTAAAGAGGCCAAGCTTTTAGCCAGTGGTGCAGGGAAAAATGCTCAAGGTAATTATCCTTATGAAGGCGCTGCAACTCCTGGCTCAAAAGGTGAGGATATTCCTTTAACTACAGGCTCTAATAAGTATTTCTCTCTATCAGGGATGAAAGTTCAGAGTTCTGCAAAAACTTCTTTTCAGGCAGGTGGTACAGCTACAGAACATGATTGTTCCAATATGGCTGGTTCTTTCGCAAAACGCGGTTCAATCTCCGGCGGTAATCCAAGTTCTATTTCATTCTATACCCAATCTCTTGCAATAAACGCAAACTATGGTGTAGCCGGTTCTCCGGGAAGTGCAGAGATGAGAATTCTTGAAAAACTACCTGCTGAAACACAGTTCAAATTAGTACCTGCCCAAAGTAACAGCGGGTCTAATACAGAATCTACAATTTATATAAAAAACAAACAAACCGGTGCCTGGGAAGTATTTATGCGTGTTTCCTCCGGAGCAGACGGCTGGGGCGGAAAAGAAATAATTGCTGTTGAAGAAGGTGATTTACCATTCCCTAAAGCATACTATCCAGATGCATTTAGACCATCTACACCTGAGCTGTCGATTTCATCAGGAGCTGGATACACCAGTTATCTTGCTAAAAACAATTTTTCACCGGGAGCATCAGGAGCCGGAGCACATCCTATAGTTACACATGTTAGCGGTAATGCATCACACATTATTAATGGCGTTACAACAGGTAATGAGAGTTTAGCGCCAATATCAGGAGCAAGTGCTACTTGCTATGACGGTTCAGAAAGTACTACCGGAACCTGTGGCAGCGGTAATACAAGCGGTAATCCAGGAGCAGTGATAATATCATGGTAAAAAAAGGTTTTTCTTTAGCAGAAGCACTTGTTGTAATGGCGATTATATCAATATTCTTCGCTGCTGCGTCTAAAATTATAACAACAAGACCAAAACCGCCAAAACAGGTTAACCAGCACGGCTATTACGAATGTTACTTAAATGTTTATCAGACTATAAATGCAGCCGGACAACAAGTAACAGTCAGCCGTCCGACACAGAGATATGTTAGAAATAATGTTGCAACCGCTGCTGAAGAAGTTTCTTGTTCCTTTGAACCGCCAAATGGAATTGCATTCTATAACATCAATTCATATGGTCCGGTATTCCACTCAAGTTTTGAACCTAATATTAAAAATACAATACAAATTACATTCACCGGTGCAGGTATAATACTTAAATCAGACACCGGAACATTAGACTTGCAGAGTAATTCTACACAAGAGAATGTAAAAATGTTTCTTAATACTTTATATCCTGATTCTCATATTTATAACAATGGAAATATAAGAGCAGGCGTAATAATTAGTTGGTAAGCATTATAAGAGGACTCAAATGAAAAAACTTAAATTAAAATCCGGTTTTACATTAGTAGAGTTAATGGTATTTTTTATATTCATATCATTACTTATGGCAGCTGCAACACCTATCATAACAAAGCGTGTTAAAAATCTGCCTATAAAAATTCACCACGGCAAGTTTGTATGCTATGGCGACAGGTATGAATATTACAATGCAACCAAACTGATTTCATCCGGAGCTGGATGCAAATTTACACCACCCAAAAGAGCTACTTTATTTAAAATAGAATTAGTTGGCGGCGGTGCCGGCGGTTACAGTTATACTCAGTTTTGGGAAGATAATGATACAAGAACCGGCGGATATGATTTAAAAAGCGGACATTATGGAGATGGCTATACTGACCCTACTGATGGTCAGCTTCGTTATATATTAGAAAATGCTCCATTTACATGGGCTACAAAATCTACAGGCGGCACATCCGGGGATAGCGTTACCATGAGTTATGTTGGTATCGGAAGCCCTCATATTTCAATACAGGGTCCTTGCCAGGGATCTTGTTGGACTGATCACTGGGGACCTTGGTATGATTGTATTAAGACAAGAAAAGTAAAAAAACAAACAGGCACAGATGAAGAAGGTAACCCTATATATACAGAAGTAGAAGAACAATATGAGTCTACTTGCCGTGATTGGATTGATGATAATCCGGATAATTTAATTTTATGCTCAACTTGCAGCAACTATCGTTCAACGGCAAATAACCTTGCATCTAAGATAAGCAGCCAGAGAAATTGCGGTTCAGGAGCCACTGGAGCTGAATGGTGCTACACTATTGCAACATCAGATTTTGTATCAGGGTATCAATCTCAAGCAGCTACTATAGGCAACGAAACCGGCAATACCGGCATTCTGGCTGACTTCGGAGCTGGAACTTCTGCCACAGGAAGCCCTGAAAGAGGCGGGTATGGCCTTGGAATGTATATAGATGGAAAAATTGATTTTAAAGATTATAAAAATGGCGGTAAAAAAGTTGAGAATTCAGAAGTTCGCAGCTATTTGAGCCAATTATTCGGTACTAGTTATCAAAAAGGTACAACAAGTGCCCAAGGAAGCTGTAGCGGCTGGGGATACACTGGAACAAAGAAGAACGAAACCTATATAGGTCCCCATACCTTGACAGGTGAGAATGGTGATGATGTACTCCATTATAATGCTCTTAAAGGCTGGGATGCTTGTACTACAAATAAATATAGAGCTAAAGGCGGCCGAGGCGGCTGGATTGATGATAACACAAGTACTATAACAGGAAGCTACTCTGATACTAACCCAATAGATGATGATAAAGATGCACGAGACACTAGTGGAGATGTTAATGGTCCTTATAAAGTAAAAATAGGAAACGCAAGCGATAGAATACCTGGCGTTACAACAAAAACAGAGCTTAATGTAAGACACCATCAGGTTGGAAACGGCGGCGGTTCAGCTTCTTATAAAGTTGCCTATGTTTCAAGCCTTGCTGATGATTGCGTATTCAATGTTTCCAGCGGCGGTCCGGCCATTAATGAAAGCATTTCTGACTCACAGCTTGATGATTTACATAACAGCCTGACAACATCGCTTGTATGTAATGAGGGAACGCTGCGTTTGGATGCTGAAGGCGGTTATTATAACAAATCGTTTACTCAAAAAGATTACGCAGGATTTGACTATCTAACACCAGATGGTGAATCTACAGCACCGGGCTCATTTACAACATCTGCAGAAGGAGGCACATCTCCATACAGCCCTAAAGATGTATTTACAAAATACATTCTAGGCAGCAGCGGATTTGGTGCCGGCGGAAGCGGAAGTAAAATCGTAGACGGTTGCACAAAACCTTGGGGCGAATACTGGATTAATAGAGTATACGGCTCAAGCGTTGATAAAACATCGCATCACCAAATTCCGCGTACTGAATGCGATGAAAAGGCACAAATTAGTACAACTGGAGGCAGCAGCGGCTCTGCCGGTGTAATTATAATCTCATGGTAAAAAAGAAAGGTAATAATTTATGAATAATAAACAGGGTTTTACTTTAGGTGAAATTGCAATCACAATTGCAGTAGTCGGGTTTCTGGCAGCAATGTTTCTGCCGATGATTAAAAATGCAATACCAAATCAGGAACAGTTAATGTTTAAAAAAGCTTATTACCTGACAGAAAGAAGCGTTTCTGAATTGGTTAATGATGAAGATTATTATCCTGAAATTGACGATGATGTTGACGCAAAACAATACTTCGGCAATACTGTAAAAGTTGTATCACAGGGCAGACAATACGAAGGAACTACAAAGTTTTGCGAATTGTTTGCAATGAGGCTTAATAAAGCATCTGATGTTGACTGTAAAGCAAAAAAATTTACCAACGGTGCTAATCCTGTAGGAACATTGACCGCTGCGGATGGTATTGTTTGGATACTTCCGGTAAGTAACTTTGCAAACGAAACTACTGCAGAAGAGATTTATCTGGATGTTAATGGCAACAAAAAGCCAAACTGTTTCTATGACAAGGATAAATGTAAAACTCCTGACAGATTTACTATAAAAGTTTATCAGGACGGCAGGGTTGAAGCTGATGGAACTATGGAAATAGAATATCTTAATAAGATTAATATCAGCAAAGATAGTAAGGCTGAAACATCAAAAGTCAAACAAGATTTAGGATACTAATAATATGAAAAATATAAAATTCGGATTCACTCTGGGAGAAGTGTTGTGCGCACTGGGCATTATCGGAATATGTACTGCTCTTGCACTTACAACAATGAAACCTGCGGAGAAAAAAGCCACTAAATATCTGTATATGAATGCTTATAACTCGTTAGAAAAAGCATATTATAACTCTGTACTTATTGGTAAAAATCCATTCAGGGAAGAACCGGATGAAACCGGAAATGTGCTGATTCACTCAGATACAGAAGATACGGGTACTCAGCTTCTATGTGAAGGTCTTACGACTTATATTAACACTGCTACTAATAAAAAAGATGCGGACGACGATTTCAGTACAACCTGCTCGTCTACCAAGCTTACAAGCGAGATGGCTGAGCCGGAAGATTTTACTGATGATAATGTGCAATTTATAGCATCAAATGGTATGAAATTTTATATCAGTAAATTAATAACAAAAGATGACTTAAAATTCTACCTTGTATTTGTTGATATAAACGGTTCTAAAAAACCTAATTCAATTGAATATACCTACAAATTTACTCATATAGAAAGTGAAAAAAAGGCAGAAAAGAACAGAATAGAACCGGATATTTACGCATTTGCAATTCTTGACACAGGAAGAATATGTCCGATTGGTATTCCTGAATATGATTCAAATGTATTAACGGCAAGATTTGCATATTTTACGGATTCCGGCGATCCTCTCTACACGCATAAATCTATGGCATATTATCAGGCTAAAGGCGCTGCGTGGGGATATTACAGCGGAACAAAACCTGATCCGATGGAATACAATCCTGATGAGCCGTTTACAATGAACGATGCTATAAGAGCTGCTATAAATTCCGGAAGCAAAATTGTTAGTGATTTCCCTGACTTAAAATCTCTTGAACCGTCGTCGCTTTCAGGCTCAGCACCTTATCACTGCTCTAATGAAGACCTCGAATCATGTTATATATTCCTTGATGAATACAGACAGTAAAGTAGCAAATTTATTTTTTACGCACCTTTCTATATATAGAAAGGTGCGTAATTATGAATATAAACCCGATTAATAATACACAGACTAATTTTAATGGATATCTTAAGTTTAAAACTGGAAGATATGTTAACACAAAAAACATAACAACTGTTTTATATGATTATCCTGATCTTGTCGCAAACGATAAATTTCATTCCTCAGCATTCTTAATGTCAGATGGACTCAAATATATTATTAAATATTTGAGCAAACCAAAAGCTACACTTATAGAGAACATTATTAACGCCGACAAAGACCATAAAACAATTGTGGAGATTGATGCGCAAATCGTAGCAATGGACCATAAAGCCCAGTTGTTTGAAGAAATGCAGAATCAAAATATGAACCCGTATATTCCCCAAAAGTAGTCCAACTTAAAATGTTAATGCTATAATCATGCTATGACAGACAAAATCGTTATTAAAGGAGCAAGAGAACATAACCTGAAAAACGTTTCTCTGGAAATTCCTAAAAACGAATTAGTAGTTTTTACCGGTGTTTCCGGCTCGGGGAAGAGTTCACTAGCTTTTGATACAATTTTCGCAGAAGGACAGAGAAGGTATATTGAGAGCCTCTCTACTTATGCCCGCCAATTTTTAGGACAGATGGATAAGCCGGATGTTGATTACATCGACGGACTTACTCCTGCTATTTCTATTGACCAGAAATCAACAAGCAACAACCCGCGTTCAACAGTAGGAACTGTTACTGAAATTTATGATTATTTAAGGCTTTTATATGCCAGAATCGGAACGCCTTACTGTCCAAAGTGCGGCAAACCCATACGGCCACAGACAATTGACGAAATTGTCGACAGTATTCTTAAACTGGAAACGGGAACTAAAATACAAATCCTTGCTCCTATAGTTAAAGGTAAAAAAGGTGAATTTCAATCACTGTTTGAAGAATTGAGGCAGGAAGGTTTTGTTAGAATTAAGGCTGACGGAGAGGTTTACAATCTTGATGAGGATGAAATTAAGCTTGCAAAGACAAAAGCACATACAATATCCGTTGTTGTAGACCGCGTTGTAGTCAAACCGGAAGCACGCTCAAGAATTGCTGACAGCGTTCAAATAGCACTCCAAAAAGCTGACGGACTCTGTCTTATTGATGTAATCGGTGCAGAAGAATTAATATACAGTGAAAAGCTTGCATGTCCGGATTGTAACCTAAGTTTTGAGGAATTAACTCCGCGTATTTTCTCTTTCAATGCTCCTTACGGCGCCTGCGATAAATGCGGCGGGATTGGTGTCGATTTCAAAATCGACCCTGATTTGGTTATACCCGATAGGAATAAATCAATAAAAGAAGGTGCTATTTATCCGTGGAGTAAATCTTCAACCGGATACTACGATGATGTCCTTAAAGCTGTACAGGAAGCGTATAAAATGGATTTTGACATCCCGTTTAAAGAACTTCCGCAAGAACATCAAGACATTATCTTATACGGCTCTGATGAGCGTATACCAATGCGTATTAGAGAGTTTGGGAGCAAAAGATACAGAACAAGTCTGCAAAAATTCATAGGTGTTATTCCATTCCTCATGAAACATTACAATGTTGACAGCGAATACTGGAAAGCCGAAATAGAAAAATATATGGTTACAACACCTTGTGAAAAATGCGGCGGAGCAAGGCTTAAACCATTCCCCCTAGCGGTTAGAATTAACGGTATTAATATTTACGAATTCTGCCTCATGCCGGTTGATAAAGCTTATGAATTTGTAACAGATTTATACTTAACACTTTCTGATTTTCAGATGAAAATCGGAAAACAGATTTTAGATGAGGTGCGCGCAAGGTTAAAATTCCTCTGCGATGTCGGACTTAATTACCTGAACCTTGCGCGCACCTCTGGAACACTTTCCGGAGGAGAAGCTCAGAGAATCAGGCTCGCTACACAAATCGGAAGCGGACTGTCTGGTGTTCTTTACGTTCTGGACGAACCTTCAATAGGACTGCACCAGCGTGATAATGACAGGCTTATCAAAACCTTACTAAAACTCCGAAATATGGGAAACTCGCTTATTGTAGTCGAACACGATGAAGATACAATAAGAAATGCAGATTACATTGTAGATATCGGCCCTAAAGCAGGAGTCAACGGCGGAAATATTATTGCTCAAGGATGTGTAGAAGATATTATTAAAGCGTCTGACTCCATCACCGGACAATATTTGAGCGGTGAACGAAATATTCCTGTACCTAAAAAAACAAGAGAAGGTAATGGAAATTATCTGCAGGTTAGAAACGCACATCTCAACAACCTCAAAAATATAGATATTGATATTCCTCTCGGAAAAATCGTTGTATTAACAGGGGTTTCTGGTTCTGGTAAATCCACACTTATGCAGGATTTGATTTATGAATACGCTGTTCACAAGCTCAGAAAGAACCGGCCGAAACCTCAGGGCGTTGACGAAATATTAGGATTTGAGAATCTTGATAAAATAATCGATATTGACCAGTCGCCAATCGGAAGAACTCCGCGTTCAAATCCGGCAACTTACACAGATGTTTTCACTCCTATAAGAGAACTTTATGCAAAAACAAATGAAGCTAAAATGCGAGGCTATAAACCCGGCAGATTCAGCTTTAACGTAAAAGGCGGAAGGTGCGAAGCCTGTTCCGGCGACGGTGTATTAAAAATCGAAATGAACTTCCTCTCTGATGTTTACGTCAAATGCGATGTCTGCAAAGGAAAACGCTATAACAATGAAACATTAGAAGTTAAGTACAAAGGTAAAACTATTGCAGATGTTTTAGAAATGAGCGTAAAAGAAGCTTACGAATTTTTCGAAAATATACCGCAGATTGCTAACAAATTAAAAACACTTGTTGATGTCGGTCTGGATTATATTAAGCTCGGGCAAAGCGCCACAACACTCTCTGGCGGAGAAGCACAACGAATTAAGCTGGCTTCTGAGCTCAATAAACGAGCAACCGGAAAGACTCTTTACCTTCTTGACGAGCCTTCTGTAGGATTGCACTGGTATGATTTGGATAAATTAATTAAAATTATCCAGCAGCTTGCTGATAATGGAAATACAATTTTAATCATTGAACACAACCTTGATTTAATAAAAATTGCAGACTATATAATTGATCTCGGGCCTGAAGGCGGTGATATGGGCGGAAATATCGTTGCCTGCGGAACACCGAGAGAAGTTGCCAAAAATCCAAACTCTTATACAGGACAATATTTGAAGCAGTTTTTTCAGAAATAATGTATAATAATATCAATGAACGAAACTTTAAAAGAAACAATCAAGCTTGTTCCCGACCAGCCGGGCTGCTATCTTTATTATGATAAAGAAGGTGAAATTATTTATGTCGGAAAAGCTAAAAACCTTAAGCGGCGCGTTTACAGCTATTTCCATAAACAGCATGACAGCGTAAAAACAACTGTGCTTGTTTCACAAATTGAAAAGCTTGAATACATTATTACTGATTCAGAAGTAGAAGCGCTGATTCTAGAATCACATCTGATTAAGAAGCATAAGCCAAGATATAACGTACTATTAAAAGATGATAAGAAATATCCGTACTTTCTTATTACAGATGAAGATTTCCCGCGCATTCAAGTTGTGCGAAAAAAGAATTTAAATCCAGATAAGGGAAGATTCTACGGGCCTTACACTGATGTGGGTGCAATGTACGCAACACTTGATTTCTTAAAAAAACTTTTTCCCTTAAAACAATGCAAAACTCCTAAATTCTCAAACCGCCCATGCCTGTACTACCATATTGGAAAGTGTCTTGCTCCCTGTCAGGGAAAAGTTACACCGGAGGAGTATCAGAAACTTATACATCAGGTTGAGTTGTTCCTAAGCGGTAAACAGACAGAGTTATTAAAACAAATTCAGGAACAAATGCAGAAATATGCAGATAGCGAACAGTTTGAAAAGGCTGCAAAAATGCGTGACAGCTATCTTGATTTGCAAAAAACGCTTGAAAGGCAGAAAGTTGTATACGAGAACACGAAACTTAATGAAGATATTATTGCTGTTCTTTATGAAGACGGAATTCTCGCAATCGTAATAATGATGATTAGAGAAGGAAGACTTATTGATAAAAAAGACTTTACTTATTTTGTTGATAATATTGACAAGACAGAATACTTTGAAACATTTTTCAGGGATTATTATACCGGACTCAAGCTGGGATTTCCGGACAAAATCGTTTCTAAAGAACTTGAAGAAATCGGAGATAAATCACTCTACGAAGACTGGTTGAAAATCATTTCCGGTAAAAAAGTTACAATTAATTATGCCAAGACAGGTAAATACAGAGAGCTTGCAGAGCTGGCAATAAAAAATGCAGGAAATTTATTAGAAACAGCAAAACTCAAAAAGATGGCACAAATAAGGGATGATTTTAACGAAGTCGGCTCTTATCTTGCCGAAAAACTGCACCTTTCAAATTTTCCCAACAGAATTGAATGCTATGATATTTCTCACATTCAAGGTACAAACACAGTCGCTTCAATGGTAGTATTTCAGAACGGACTGCCGAAAAAAACTGCATACAGGAAGTTTAAAGTACGCTCAACAGAAGGTAAACCGGATGACTTTTTATCAATGAAAGAAGTTTTATCACGCAGACTTGCAAGATTAGGAGAGCCTAAGTGGGAAAAGCCTGATTTGATTATTATTGACGGAGGAAAAGGCCAGCTTTCAAGCGTTATGCAAATTGTTGAAGGCATGGGAATTAAAGTTGGAAAGGACGGAATTGACTTTGTATCGCTTGCAAAACGGGAAGAAGAAGTGTTTCTCCCGCATCAGTCAGAATCAATCCTGCTTCCGCGCGACTCAAACGCACTTTACCTTATCCAAAGGATAAGGGATGAAGCACATAGATTCGCAATAACTTTCCACAGAGAACGCAGAAGTAAAAGCGCTGTAGGTAAGAAAGATTAATAATCTTTTCTTACAGGGATATAACAAAACTCCGGAGTTAGTAAGCTGTAAATAAATTTTATAAAATTAAGCATAATAATCTAATCCTTTATTATTTTTATTTTGTAATCTCTGAGCTTGCGCTTTAATAGTTTTAGCCTGCGCAGCAACCCTGTAGTCCTGCGGCGATGGATCTGCCGGCGCCATTGCAGAATTTATAACAGTGTTTGCATTGTCAATAGTACGTTTTGGATTTTTTGGATTTAAAACCGGCATTTTGATTGAAACATGTCCGCCCACAGGAATTCCCTGTGCGTTTTTTTCAATAACTATAGCACCTGCTAAAGCTCCTCCTGCTCTTTTATGAGCTGCTTCATGTGCATAAATTTTATCGAAGTTCCTCTTGATTAAAGTCTGTTGTTGGTTTTTTATAGCCGGAATATTCATGAAATTCATAAATACACATCTCCTTACTACATAGTGTATATTATACACGTTTTTTTATACTTTGCAAGTACTATTTTTTAAATCCATCTCTGCAAGCATTTCCAAATCTTCCGCGGCATCTGCGCCTTTAGTTGTAAGGTAATCTCCCGACAGCATTCCGTTAATTCCAGCTCTAAACCCGAGCTCCTGCATTTCTTTTGAAAGTCTTGAAGTCCTTCCGCCGGCATAACGTAAAATCACTTTGGGAAGCAGTATTCTAAAAACACAAATAGTCCTTATAATCTCTTCTTCAGTAATCTTATCCTCATAACTTTCCAGAGGTGTTCCTTTAATAGGATTAAGAATATTTATCGGTACTGTTTTGGGATTAAGCTCTGCTAAAGAAAGTGCCATCTCTAATCTGTCTTCCCTTGTTTCCCCCATGCCGAGAATTACGCCGGTGCAGGCTTCAATACCATTTTTCATAAGTAATTTTACAGTATTTATTCTATCCTCGTAATTATGCGTTGTACAAATTTCTTTATGATAATTTTTTGAAGTATTTATATTGTGATTAAATCTTTCTACACCAGCCTTTTTAATTTGTTTTATCTGCTCTTCTGTAAGAAGCCCCAGTGAAGCGCAACAATGTATACCATCAATAGAAGCTACTGCTCTTACCATTTCTAAGATTTTCTCAAAATCCCTGCCGGACTCACTTCTCCCAGAAGTCACGATGCAGAATCTTGAAGCCCCGTTTTCTTTTGCTCTGAGTGCCGCAGATTTCACATCTTCAACATCCAGAAGAGGATGACACTTGATTTCAGCATGATTATGAATACTTTGAGAGCAGTACTTGCAGTTCTCTCCGCATTTGCCGGTTCTTGCGCTTATGATTGAACAAACTTCAACCTCATTTGTAAAATTTGATTTTGTCACTTGCTCTGCCATCTCTACGAGTTCGTTCAAATCCATATCATATAATTTTAATAATTCCTGTTTATTCATAATATAATTCCTCCACCTAATACAATATCTCCGTCATAAAGCACAACTGACTGCCCCGGTGCAATAGATTTCTGCATATTTTCAAATAAAACTTCTATATTACCTGAATCTAACGGCTTTACTCTCACATTTGCCGGACTTTGAGTCGATCGAATCTTCGCCTGACAAGATATTTCTTTTTCTAATTTATCAATCGCAATCCAGTTTAAATCAACTGCTGTAAGCCTGTCAGAAAAAATTTTATCTTTGAACCCTACTACAACTTCGTTGGTGTCCTTCCGTAATTCAATGACATAAAGAGCTTCTGAAGAAGAAATTCCAAGCCCTTTTCTCTGCCCTATTGTATAATTCCATATTCCCTGATGCTCACCCAAAACTTTACCGTCTGTGTCAACGATGTTTCCGGGCTTTGGGTCAACTCCGAGTAGTTCATTGTAATCACCTTCATAAAAGTCCTGCGAATCCGGCTTGTCAGCAACCGCCAATCCACACTTCTCTGCTCTTTTTCTGATTTCTTCTTTTGTATAATCTCCTAGAGGAAGCAAAATATTTTTAAGCTGTTCCTGCTTCAGGCGATAAAGAAAATAAGATTGGTCTTTTTTAGGATTTTTTCCGCGCTTCAGAATATAACGCCCGTCTTCTTCTTCAATCCTTGCATAATGACCGGTTGCAAACTTATCAAACTCAATACCGTTAAGTCTTGCTATCCGGGGCAATACATCAAACTTTATCAGAGAATTACACCATACACAAGGGTTTGGCGTACGTCCTGAAAGGTATTCTTTCTTAAATTTTTCTAGCACAATTTCATTATATTTTTCTACACAGTCGAAAACATAATAATCTATTCCGATTTGATTGCAAATATTTCTTGCTGCCTCAATATCTTCTTTCTCGTCCGGACCGTAACAAGCTCCTCCGCACTTGTAACTTGTAGTTGTATTCAATTTACCCCTGTATATAGCCATTGTTACGCCAATTACTTTGTGCCCTTGTTCTTTAAGCATTAAAGCTGCCGTTGAAGAGTCTACTCCGCCGGACATTCCCACAAGTATATTCAAACCTTTGCTCCTTCCATCATTCGATTTATACATTTATATGCTTTTTCTTGAATTGACCGCTCTATTTCAATTTCATTCTGTTCCGTTTTTAAAACATTATAAATATCTTCCAGAGAATTCCATTTCATATTTGTACAAATAATGTCATCACGAATCATATAAAATTCTTTTTCGGGCAAATCTCGTTTAAGTCTGTCATAAACACCTTTTTCCGTAGCAATTACAAACCGCGTATTGCTTGACTTGCTTGCATATTCCATAATCTCTTTGGTTGAACCGACAAAGTCTGCCAGCATTGATACCGCGGTGTGACATTCAGGATGAGCTAGAATCTTAGCTTCCGGATATTTGATACGCGCGGTTTCAATATCCTCCGGCCGAATACGTAAATGCGTAGGGCAGAAGCCGTTATATGTAATAACTTTTAAATTACTAATCTTCCTCTCAATCCATTTGCCAAGATAAGCGTCAGGAAGAAACAAAATCTTTTCTGCCTTAAGACTTCTAACTACATCTAGCGCATTTGAACTTGTACAGCAAATATCGCATTCTGCCTTGACTTCAGCTGTAGAATTAATATAGCATACAGCAGGAACACCAGGATATTTTGCTCTAAATTCTCTTAATTGACTTAACCCGATCATATCAGACATAAAACATCCAGAATTCATATTCGGAAGCAAAACCTTCTTATCCGGATTAAGAAGTTTTGCAGACTGCGCCATAAAATATACTCCCGCAAAAACTATAATATCAGCATTTGTTGTAGTTGCCTTTTTACTCAAATAAAAAGAATCTCCTACAAAATCCGAAACCTCATCAAGTTCTACAGGCTGATAGCAATGAGTAAGAATTACCACGTTTTTCCTTCTTTTTAATTCATTTATTTTCTGTATATAATCCATTCTTCGCCTCGTGTTATGGTATACCATAAAATTTATTATATACCAGAAATAATTTTATGGTATATTATTCTTATGAAAGAATTAACAAAAAGTCTTGGAAATTATCTTCTTGCAATATATGAACTCGTGGAAGAAAATAATGCAGCACGGGTTCGTGATGTTTCCCAAAAGATGAATATCGGAGCTGCGTCTACCTCAGAAGCAGTTAAGCTGCTAGCTAAAAAGGAATACATAAATTACAGACCATACGGCTTAATAACTCTTACATCAAAGGGCAGTCTGGCTGCAAGAAAAAAAATAGAACGCCATAAAACAATAGAAAACTTTTTAACTAGTGTTCTTTTGCTAGATAAAAATTATGCAGATGAACTTGAATATTCGATGCCAGACGAAGTTCTGGAAAAATTTGTCGGCTATCTGACATTTATGCAAAACTGTTCCTGCAAAGAACCTAAATGGATAAAAAGTTTTCAGCATTACATAAAAGAGGGTAAAATGCAGAGTGAGTGCATTGAATGTATGAGAAATGGCAGCAGCTGCTGCAGCGGATGTAAAACTTAATAAAATCTTAATAAATGTTGTATAAACAACTGTACCATATTTTATTTACGGGGTATAATAGAATTAAAGATAGTAATAGTATGCTGTCTGACATGACAGCAAAGGATAAGGAGATTAAAATGTCAGAATTAACATTAGAAAAACAATCTTCTACAACAGATTTCGTAGGCGGCAAATGGCAGTCAGAAATCAATGTAAGAGATTTTATCCAAAAAAACTACACACCTTATGATGGTGATTCTAGCTTCCTGGCAGGTCCTACTGAAGCTACAACTAAATTGTGGCAGGAATGCTGCGAATTGTTCAAAAAAGAACGCGAAAACGGCGGTGTACTTGATATGGATACAAAAATTGTTTCTACTATCACTTCACACGGTGCCGGCTATATTGACAAGAGCTTAGAAAAGATTGTCGGCGTTCAGACTGATAAACCTCTAAAACGTTCTCTTCAACCGTTTGGCGGTATTAGAATGGCTGAAACTTCTTGCAAATCATATGGTTATGAAGTAGATCCAGAAGTTACAGAAATTTTTACAAAATACAGAAAAACTCATAACCAGGGCGTATTTGATGTTTACACTCCTGAAATGAGAAAAGCCCGTCACGCAGCTATCCTTACAGGGCTTCCTGATGCTTACGGACGCGGACGTATCATCGGTGACTACAGAAGAGTTGCACTCTATGGTATTGATAGATTAATCGAAGATAAAAAAGAACAACACGCTTCTTTAGACGGCGAAATGACTCCTGATAAAATTCAATTAAAAGAAGAAATTTCTGAACAAATCAGAGCTCTTCAAGAAATGAAAGAATTAGGACAAGCTTATGGTTTTGATATTTCTCAACCAGCTAAAAATGCTCAAGAAGCTATCCAGTGGTTGTACTTCGGTTACTTATCAGCAGTAAAAGAACAAAACGGCGCTGCTATGAGTATCGGTAGAACTTCTACTTTCTTAGATATCTTTATTGAAAGAGATTTGAGAAACGGTGTTATTACTGAAGAACAAGCTCAAGAAATGATTGACCACTTCATCATGAAGTTAAGATTAGTTAAATTCGCTAGAACCCCTGAATACAATTCATTGTTCTCCGGCGACCCTACCTGGGTAACTGAATCTATCGGCGGTGTTGGTATTGATGGACGTCACATGGTTACTAAGAACTCTTTTAGATACCTTCATACTCTTGAAAACTTAGGTACTGCTCCTGAACCAAACTTAACAGTATTATGGTCTAAGAGATTACCTCACAACTTCAAACAATACGCTGCTCACATCTCTATCACAACTTCATCTATCCAGTATGAAAATGATGATATGATGAGAGTTACACACGGTGATGATTATGCAATCGCTTGCTGCGTATCTTCTATGGTTGTCGGCAAAGAAATGCAGTTCTTCGGAGCTCGTGCTAACCTTGCTAAATGCTTATTATACGCTATCAACGGCGGTGTAGATGAAAGATTAAAAGAACAAATCGGGCCTAAATACAGACCAATCACTTCTGAATACCTTGATTTCGATGAAGTTATGTCAAGATATGAAGATATGATGGAATGGTTGGCTGGTTTATATGTTAATACATTAAACTGCATTCACTATATGCATGACAAATACTGCTACGAAAGATCTCAAATGGCTCTTCATGACAGAGATGTTAAGAGATACTTCGCAACAGGTATTGCTGGTCTTTCAGTTGTAGCTGACTCACTTTCTGCTATTAAGTATGCAAAAGTTAAAGCTATCAGAGATGAAGACGGCATCGTAGTTGATTACGAAGTTGAAGGCGATTATCCAAAATATGGTAACAACGATGACAGAGTTGACCAATTTGCAGTAGATATCGTTAAGAAATTCATGAATATGATTAGAAAACACTATACTTATAGAAATTCTATTCCTACAATGTCTATCTTAACAATTACTTCAAACGTTGTTTACGGTAAGAAAACAGGTAATACTCCTGATGGCAGAAAAGCAGGAGTACCTCTTGCTCCAGGTGCTAACCCAATGCACGGACGTGATTCTCACGGTGCAGTTGCTTCATTAGCTTCAGTTGCTAAACTTCCGTTCAACGATGCTCAAGATGGTATCTCAAATACTTTCTCTATCATACCTAATGCTTTAGGTAAAGATGAAGTATTCATGGGCGATTTGGATATCCAACTCGACTGCGGATGCTGCGAAGGTACTTGCCAATAAGGGTAAATATAATTTTAGCTGGTAGGTTTATCCTACCAGCTTGAATATAATAGAAAGGAACAATAAAATGACAACTCAACAAGAAGAAAATTTAATAAATCTTTTAGACGGTTATGTTGAAAAAGGCGGACATCACCTTAACGTAAACGTATTTAACAGAGAAACATTACTTGATGCACAAGCACACCCAGAAAAATATCCTCAACTTACAGTAAGAGTGTCAGGATATGCAGTAAACTTCATCAAATTAACAAAAGAACAACAAGATGATGTTATTTCAAGAACATTCCATTCACAACTTAGTGGAAATTCTTGCGGCTGCTAGTCATGGGTAAATAAGAAAGAATAGAAAAATGCGATTGAACATTCTGTTCAATCGCATTTTTCTTACATAAATCTATTGTGTTCTTTTTCCCATTCTACCGACGTCATGCGCCCGTGGCCAGGATAAATCAATGTTTCTGGAGATAAAGTAAAAATCTTATTTTTTATACTTTCTACTATTTGTTCAAAATCTCCACCTTCTAAATCACAGCGTCCTACACTTTCTCTAAAGATTGTATCACCGGAGAAAAGTTTACCATCTGTAAGATAACATACACCGCCTTGAGTATGCCCCGGAGTATGAATGACCTTAATTTCTGTGTCACCTAGTTTAATTATGCCCCCATCTGTTACAAAGATATCAATATTTGGAATAGTCATCTGCGGCATGCCAAACATTGGTAAATACTGATTTGCTTTATTAAGCCAAGCCATATCATTTTTGTGCATAACAACCTTTACGTCAGGATTATTTCTAATCCCTGCAATATGATCAAAATGTCCATGTGTTAACAAAATGTATTTAAGTTCTGCTCCGGCTTCGCTTAAAGCATCATTAATTTTGCTATCTACAGCAGAACAATCCACAAGAGCTGCCTCTTTGGATTGTTCATCTATTAATAAATAATTATTATTATCTATTGGCGGTTCTATAAATGTTTTTATAATCATATATTAATTCTATAATAAAAACATTCAATCTCAAGATATTAACCTACACAGGAAAGATGTCCGTGTTTTTTCTCTTCAGCAAATTTAGGAGATAACCATCCGCATTTATATCCGGTAATACCAAGTCCTGTTAAAGCCGCAAGCCCTAGAGCAGCTGCTGCAATTTTTTTAGTCTTACCGTTGAAGTGAATAGAATTACCACTGTTTCCACCGGTAATACCATGTCCTAAACCTGAAAAATCAAGTTTTATCAAATCATTTTTAGATATATTCTTACCTTTATTATTGAAATGATAGTCGAAATATAATTGACCGGAAGATTTGCCGGTTGCGCTCAACCAGGCGTTACCGAACCATGTTGTATCAGCTTTAATTTGATTAGCTAGAATTGTTTCTGCATTCTTGCTGTTTCTATCTCTTATTAATGCTCTTTCCAAACATTCTGCCATTTCATCAGAAATCACAGAATCTCTCAATTTTCTGAGAGCTTTTTTATAGTCTTCATCAGCTTCCAAAGTTCCTTTCAATAATTCTGCCGGTATATCTTCATTTATTTGTCCTTTATACTTCTTGGTTATATCGCTAACAAGCTTATCTTTTACTTTATTAAATGCCGTCTTTGCATCTTCATTTGCAGCTTTCAAAGCAGTTTCTTCTGACATAAAGTATTCGTGTTTGCCCTTGTATGCATCCATTAACTTTGCATCTGCAGCAATATCCGGATCAAAGTTCTTTTGTGCCATACCCTGAACATTTGGTGTAATAGGAGTACATAAAGCCTTTTTAGCCTCTAAGTCTGTAAGTTCACAAGGAGCAAATCTTGACGGCAAGAGAGCTGCATCACCTGCCATTGCCCAATCTTTACCAGGAGTCCAGCCGTCTGTCATTATCATACGACCTTTTAACTTAGGTTTTGAAGCTGCAAGTTCAAATTTTTCTACTGTTTCTGGTTCATACTTCATATCTCCGCCGAAAATAAGAATTGCATTCGGATCTTTTTCGGCATATTTTTCAAAAGTATCGATTACAGTATCCATACTTTTTTGGAAATCACCACGTCCCCAGCTGACAATTAATTTGACATCCTCACCTTTTTTCAGTTTTGCAAGGTATTCATCAGCAATATTACCATAAATTTTAAGATTTCTATCAGATTTTCCGGCTAGAATATGCATTCTGCCTTGATTTGGTTTACTAATCTCTTTACCGGTTTCATCTAGCAAAACAGAATCTACAAACTTCTGGCTAAATCTTTCAAGCAAGTTGATTTTATTTTGACGTTTTACATCTCTAACAGTCTTTAAGTCAGCTTTATTTTTATCAAACACCTGAAATTTATTTACTGTAACAACAGAACCGTCTTTTAATTTTAGTTTAACATCAGACTTATATCCCGGCTGTAAGATGCCTTCGCTGAATGGTGATACATTAGGATCCATAAGCGGATTTGTAAGTCCTTTAAAGCGACCAAGTTTATCCAATTCAACAAGGTCATTATACATTGCAGAAACTAAGTCATTAGTTATCAAAGAGTCATGATAACCTTCAGATACGGTTGTTAACATTGGAGAGTATCCTGTTTTTGCATAATGGATTGCAACATTAAACGCATTCATTCCACTCTTTGGACGTACGAAATTCTTTAAAACGGTTTCTCTCAGGAAATCTTCTTCTCGTCCCAACTTCACAGCTTCAATATATTCTTTGCTGTTCAAAAGTTTTGTTAAATCTTCTTTTGTAGCACCAAGGTTAACAATCGCTTGTCTAGCCCCCATTGGCTGATCGTAACCTGCATTCATATTATGTCCGACACCACCTAAGAATTTATCCATCCAGTATGCATCCCCAGCGGCATTCTTCTGTGCTGCATAATGCATCGTAAACATTGTCTGACCGTCTGAACATAAAATATATTTAGGATCAATATTATACTTTTCTTTCAAAGCAGGCATAAGCTCTACTGTCGCTCTTGCTTCTTTTGGATAAGGCTGCCCCTGCCAGCCGGAAGAAAATTTCTTGGCTAAAGCATCACCGCTTGCAGAAGCATAACTGTCATCTGCATATTGTTTTGCCATACTCGCAGTCGAATCAACATATGTAAATACAAATTCCAGTTTATTTTGAGTTTCTTTACTGATTTTTTTTGCATCCATTGCCTTAATAAGATTTTCATCTTTTTGAGCTCTAAACATTTTTATTGGAACATTCTCTTCCATACCCCAGTTCATTTTTGAAGATTTTACTTCCTCTAAAAGAAATACGTTTCCTTTCTTCTCTTCTAAAAATTTCACTAAATCAGTTGCGTTATCAATAGACTGAGCTGTGACAAAAGGAGTTCCTTCTTTTCCTTTAAACGGATGGTTTGCCGGTAAATTATCAGGAATGTATCTTACTTTGACCCCTTGTCCAATCGGATGTCTTACCTTACCAGTTTTTGGATCAATATCTTTTTTGTAATCAACTTGCTGGTTATACAATGGTATAAATTTTACAATCTTATCCACATCTTTGTTATCAAGATAATTATAATCATTAACAACTGTACCAACACCGCCGCCATTAAAACCAAATAATGGTTCTTCGGCAACCATATGAGCTATATGGCGAGGATTACCGCTTTTAAAAGATATCATTGACATTCCTTTTGGAACACCTGCAATATCTTTTGGTGCTTCCGCCTCCTTCACATTTCTGTTTTTCGCTCTCAAAACTGAATAGTCAACACCAACTGCGTTAATCTTCATAAGACAAACTCCTTACACACATAACTACTATATATATAAAAAACCACACACAAAAAAATTTAACCTTTTATCCCCAAATTATTAAGAATTATTAAGTAAATTTTTGTTAAGTAATTTCTTATTAAAGAGTAACAAAAAGAAAGTTTATTTTCAATAGCCACAAATGGGCAAATTTTTATCTTTTGTGTAAACTTTTATTACAAAAAGGCAATTTTTAGGAAAAACAATACTTTATATAAGTAAGGTTAGATAAATATAGGTTAGGTAGGTATGATTAACAATATTGCAACTATGGACTTACGTCCACAGATGGCAGTTGCTAAGCCGATGGCTTCAGTATCGAGCTTCAGTATGCCGCCAATTTTAGGATTTAAAACTCCGCCTCTAAAAGAAAAGGCTATTATTAAAGTCAAAAAAGTTAAAAGAGGGGATAATATTATTATCCCTGGTGAGATAGAAGATGATTATGTTGATATTGTAGAAGAAATTCTGCCGCAGAATAATAGTAACTTCTTCACGTCACAAGAATTTGTATCCCCGCCAATAAAACGGCAAATAAAATACTTAAAAAATTGTTATATTATTGATTATATTCAATCACCTAAAGCTCGATGCGGATTAGGCACAGAAGCGATTAAAAATCTTGCAGAAAAAGCCATGTTTGACTCTAAAGCTGATGGAAGAATTGTTACTTTTTCAGCACCGATGACAAAAGAGTCTTCGCCAGCATTGTTCTTTTACAAACTTGGGTTTAGATTTACAAGTACGGAGGCAAATCAATATATGGAGGAATGTATTATCAAGAAAATACCCGACATTCCGGCTCAGGTTGGAATGATGTACCTTCCCAAAAGCCGGCTGCACAAACTTTTAAGATACGGAGAACTATTCTAAATGACTGAGATTAACAAAAACATTTTAGAAGGGCATTATTCGACAGAAACAAAAGTCAAACGCCCCAAAATAACCGTAGCAGAAGCACCTGCAGCGCTTCCTAAGCATACTCTTTTTTCTGAAAAAGAAGCAAAGCAAAAGATTAATGCAATTAATACTGATATTTACCAAGGTACAAAAAAGGAGAAAGCAAAAAATGACTTTAATAAATCACTTTATTTTAAAATTTTTGGAGGCGTTGCTCTTGCAACCGCAGGCATTGCCGGTATTAATAAAATCAGAGATTTCTTTAGAAAATCTTAATTAGGCAATTTATAATTTTATGCTAGAATGAGTTGGTAGTGGTTGAATATCCACTTAATACTGAAAATAATAGGAGAGTATGATATATGTGCGGAATTGTAGGATATGTTGGCAGTAAAAAAGCTATTGATATATTGCTTGAAGGACTTACAAATCTTGAATACAGAGGTTACGATTCAGCTGGTATTGCTGTTAATGTTGATGGTAAAGTTCAGCTCTACAAAGCAGAAGGCAAGCTTCAAAACTTAAAAGATATTGTTGAAAAAAATTATGCAGAGATTTCTAAATCTACTATTGGTATAGGTCATATCCGCTGGGCTACACACGGGGCTCCGACTGTTGCGAATGCTCACCCGCACACATGCAATTGTGGAAGAGTTGCAATTGTTCACAACGGAATTATTGAAAACTTTAAGGAACTTCGTGAAAAACTTGAGAAAAAAGGATGCACTTTCCGCTCACAAACTGATACAGAAACTGTTGCACACCTAATTGCTACAAAATTTGCAGAAACAAATGATTTAACTGAAGCTGTAAGACTTGCTACAAAAGAAATAGAAGGGGCCTATGCTCTTTGTGTTATACATCAGGATGTTAAGGATACAATTGTTGCTACCAGGAGAAATGCTCCTCTGCTGGTTGGTTTAGGTGAAAATGAATATTATATCGCGTCTGATGTACCGGCAATTATTCAGCATACTAAAAAAGCTATGTACATTGATGATAATCAAATCGTTACAGTAACACCAAATTCAATGAAATTAATTGATATTGATAATAATTCTATACAGGGAAAAGTTGAAACTTTACCTTGGGAACCGGTTGCTCTGAGCAAAATGGGATACAAACATTTTATGCTCAAAGAAATTCACGAACAGCCTGACGTTGTAAGAAATGTTCTTTCCGGAAAACTCAGAGCAATGGATGAGCCTATACACTTAAAAGAAGTAACTCTTGACAGAGAGAAATTAAAGAACTTAAACCGTATTCAAATCGTTGCCTGCGGAACATCGCTCCATGCAGCAATGGTTGGTAAGTACATCATTGAAGATTTTTGTGGAATTTCTGTTGATGTAGAGCCATCAAGTGAATATATCTACAGAAAAACAATTACAGATAAAAATACTTTAGTGATAGGGGTTTCGCAGTCAGGAGAAACTGCTGACACTATTACAGCTGTAAGACAGGCTAAAGCAAAAGGCTCACACATCCTAATTGTTACTAATAGACCGGATTCGACTATGGCACGTGAAGCCGACAGCCTTGTTCCTGTTTATGCAGGTATTGAAGTTTCTGTTGCTGCGACAAAATCTTATATGGCACAATTAATTTCTTTCTACCTGCTTGCAATCTATATGGCTGAGGTTAAAGGGGTAAATGAAGAAGAATTGAGGGATTTAAAACACGAACTTATTGTTCTGCCGCAAAAAATAGAAAAGGTACTTTCCCATAAAGAAGATATACAAAAATGCGCACGTGCATTTTCTAGTTCAAAAGATTTCATTTTTATTGCAAGAGGTATCAACTATCCGACTGCATTGGAAGGCGCCTTAAAATTAAAAGAAATAAGCTACATTAATGCAACAGGTTATACTGCCGGCGAATTAAAACACGGCCCGATTGCAATGCTTGATGAAACAATGCCGGTACTTTCAATATTAATGAAAGGCAAAGTTTATGACAAAATTTTATCTAACTCAGAAGAAGCAAGAGCACGTAATGCAAGAATGATAGCATTAACAGATTCTGATGATACAAAGTTAAATGAATTATTTGATTACATAATTAGAATTCCTGAGATTTCCGAAATCTTATCACCTGCTCTTGCAGTAGTTCCATTACAACTATTAGCTTATTACATTGCAGAATTTTTAGGTAAGGATGTTGACCAGCCGAGAAACCTCGCAAAATCAGTTACAGTGGAATAAAATTAATGGATTACTCCAATTAAAAAATAGTTGAAATGGTTGAGCAAAGTGAAATTTAGGGAATTGGAACTGAGAAAAATTCCAAAATTGAGGAATGTTCCAAAATGTTGTTAAATTCTTCGAAGTTGGTACCTCATAAGTATTTGTTGCTTTTTTCTTTTCCGCTTCAAGCTCTTTACCATCTATAATTCTAGTATCATCTAGCACTGTTCCATAATCTTCGCTATTAAGCCAGGTTATGTATTCTTTAGCATCAATTTTATCATCAACTGCATATTTTTTAGCAGCCTCTACTGCCCTTTGGTAATAATCACCCTCATATTTCTTTAAGAACTCTAAACCTTCAGTAAATTCTTCAACAGTTACAATACCGTCTTTGTTTTTATCATCACGCTGAAGGAGTATTTTTTCTGTTTCTTCCATATATGCTTTATCACTTAATAAATTTTGTAAATGTTCTTTTGAGATTCCACTCTTATATGTACCATTATTGCGCTGTTCTTGAATATCTTTTCCACTGCGAATTTTATTCTCCTCTAACAGTTTGTCATAGTCACTACTTCCCAGCCAGCTTGCATATTCAGCTGTCGATAATATACCATCAGAACCAGCATAGTCCTTTAGTAAAGCAATTGCTTTTTTATTTAAATCATCATATCCAAATATTGAATTATTACGCTCTTTCAAAAATTCAGTTACAGTTGTTTTACCGTCCTTATTTGTATCACACTTAGATAAAACATACTCGGTACTAAAAACATCATTATTCAAGTTCATTCCCATAATATTCCTCCTTGTATATTAAATATATAAAGTATCAATAAAATTTAAATTTGACATATTGTTACGATTTTTTTACATTTACTTTTTTGAATTGTTATTCTTGCTAAACTATTATCAATTATGCAAATCGTTTCAGAACTTATTGATATTCCTAACAACGGAAATCCTTCAACAGAATATATCGAAAAAGAGTTAACAAAACGCAACATTAAACCTTTAAGATGGGCTGTTGTTCATGTTGATGATAAAATGTATACAGTTAGTGTAGCAAATTTAAAGGAATAGGAAGGAAGTTATGAATTCAACGCAGCTTAAATATGATATTAAAGATATTAATCTTGCAGAACAAGGCAAAAATAATATTGAATGGGCAATGAAAGACATGCCTGTTTTAAGAAAAATTCGTGAAAGATTTTTGAAGGAAAAACCTTTTGCAGGATTAAAATTATCAGCTTGTGTTCACGTTACAAAAGAAACTGCAGCACTTTGTACAGTAATGAAAGACGGCGGAGCTGATGCTGTACTGATTGCTTCAAATCCATTATCTACTCAGGATGACGTTGCTGCTGCTCTTGTTAAATACTGGGATATTCCTGTATTAGGTTACGCAGGAGAGTCTGTTGAGGTTTATAGAGAGCACGTACGTTCAGCTTTAGACCACAATCCGGATATAATTATTGATGACGGCTGTGATTTAGTTGCGACTTTACATGCAGAAAGACCGGAACTTGCAAGTCATATAATCGGCTCTACAGAAGAAACAACGACAGGTATTATAAGATTACAGGCATTGGAAAATCAAAAGGAATTAAGATTCCCAGCACTTGGAGTTAATACAAGTTTAACAAAACATTTATATGACAACCGCTATGGAACCGGACAAAGTGCTATGGACGGTATAATGAGAGCTGCCAACATTCTTATTGCGGGAAAAACAGTTGTAATCTCCGGTTACGGATGGTGCGGCAGAGGATGTGCTCTTAGAGCAAAGGCTCTTGGCGCTAACGTTATTGTTTGCGAAGTTGATCCGCTAAAAGCTCTGGAAGCTGCAATGGAAGGTTACAGAGTTATGCCGATTGCGGAAGCTGCAAAAGAAGGAGATATTTTCTTAACAGTTACTGGCGATAAGCATGTTGTCGACGTTCAACATATTATGACTATGAAAGAAGGAGCTTTCTTATGCAACGCAGGACACTTTGACCATGAAGTCAATGTTCCTGATTTGAAAGGACATACAGTTGAGATTAAACGCATCAGACCATTCTTAGACGAATATAAACTGACTAACGGCAAATCTGTATACGTCCTGGCTGAAGGAAGATTAGTTAACCTTGTTGCTGCAGAAGGCCACCCGGCATCTGTTATGGATATGAGCTTTGCTAATCAGGCTCTCGGCATTGAATTTCTTGTTAAAAATAAAGGCAAATTAGAAAATAAACTATACACACTGCCAGAACACGTTGATGTTGACATTGCTAAGTTGAAGCTGGAATCAATGGGAATTTCTATTGATACTTTGACTGCAGAACAAGAAGAATATTTAAACAGCTGGAAGATATAAACTAAAAGAGGAGGTTTAACCCTCCTCTTTTTTTGCTTTATAAGCTTTCATAATAATATTTCTTGCCTCCATTGCCTGTTCATGAGATAAAGGCGGAACACCTTTAAGCGGGTATTCAATACCTAGATTTTCATATTTTGGCACAGCCATATCGTGATATGGCAGCACATCAAGCGCGGCAATATTATGAAGTCCTGCAAGGAAAACTCCTAGACGCGTCAAATATTCTTCTTTAAAAGTAATACCTGGTACAACAACATGTCTTACCCACATTGGTTTTTTAATATCTGAAAGATATTTTGCAAAAGCTAAAATATTCTTATTAGAATGTTTGGTAAGTTTTTTATGTTCTTCGTCATCTATATGCTTGATGTCCAGAAGTACAATACTTGTATATTTTAATAATTCATCTATTTTTTCAGTGTTATCCCTATTAAAGAAAATACCTGAAGTATCAAGTGCTGTATTAATTCCTTTTGCATTTGCTTGTTTGAAAAGCTCTGTAACAAATTCAATCTGACAAAGCGGTTCACCGCCGGTTACCGTAATTCCGCCGGAACAAAATTCCTTAACACCTTCATATTGTTTTAAAATATCGCCAACACTCATATGATTTGCCTGTTTATTAATATCCCAGGTATCAGGATTATGGCAGTACTGGCATCTTAGAGGACAGCCCTGCGTAAATACTACAAATCTTATTCCCGGGCCGTCAACCGTGCCGCAGCTTTCTATTGAATGAATATTCCCAAAAATTTCTGACATTATCTCACCTTATTTTCATTTCCCTGTATCAAACGTTTTATATTCTCTCTATGCAAGTAAACAATGTAAAGTGCACCTATTGCGCAGTATCCAGCATAAGCAGCAGGAGCATTCAAGAAATACATTACAAACGGAGATATCAGCAATGCAATAATCGACCCGACTGAAACGTATTTTGTAGTGTAGGTTATAATTCCCCATACAACTGCAATTATTAAACCTGCCATCCAGTTTAATGCAATAATAGTTCCTACACCTGAAGCAACTGATTTGCCGCCTTTAAACTGTAAAAAGATTGACTTGCTGTGCCCGATAATAACAGCTACTGCTGCAATGACAGGAGCCAGACCAATCGAAAGAGCTACAGTTACAAACATTTTTGCTAATATTACAGGAAGAGCCCCTTTAATAGCATCAAGAAGCATAACGAGGAAAAAATAGTTTTTTCCCAGCACCCTTTTTACATTTGTTGCTCCGGTTGAGCCTGAACCTACTGTCCTTATATCTTTTCCGGTTTTAGCTTTTACTATTAAGTAGCCGGTAGGTATTGAGCCGATTAAATAAGCTATTATAGCCGTTAATCCCAGCTGCAAACATATATGAAACATTTTACACCTCCTAATTTATCCGCTATTCTATTATACCAAAATATTTGCAAATTACATAAATATCATTTAAAATCGTGTTATGGAATATAATTTTTTGGATAGCTCAGTTGATACAGAAAATATTAATTTACCGGAAGCGGGCTGCATTAATAAATTTCTCTTGAAGAATAATTACGCTGAAATTATCAAAGCTGTAGATTTTTTCAATTCGGACGATATACTTCTATACGTTCACGGTTTTTTAGGAACAGGTAAGAGGCAGTTTATAAATTATGTTTCTGAATTTATTAATAAAGATGTAATAAAATTAGAATATTATTGCAAGGCATCTACTGTTTGCGATGATATTCTAATTTCATTTATTGATGTTATTGAAAAAACCACACTTTCTAAAGCCGTTAATATTAACGCAAAAGTAACAACACTTTCTGTAAAATTACAGCAATATATTTCTTCTATAAAAAAGCCTTTTGTGATAATACTTCATTCTTACGACGATATTAGTGCTGAAAATAATGGATTGGTAATTGACTTCCTTGAAAAACTATCTCAGCTGACAAACGTCAAAATAATAGCATCTACAAGAGCGATGACACCTGGTATTTTTGGAAGCATAAAGGTCGGTAAAAAAGTATTTCTTAAAGCTTTTTCTAAAGATATATTTCGCGAATTTATTTCTTCTTACCAGATAACCGGTACTGATACGGTTTTAGAAGATTTTTATAAATATACAAGAGGATATTACTACTACACAGCACTATCACTCAAAATTGTACAGGCAATGAAAGCTCAGCTCGGAGATTTTCTGGGGAAATTTGCACAGTCTGGAATGAGCTTTGATTCGTATCTCGGGCTAACTTACATCAATATGGTTCCTGCAACTATTCGGAACTTTTTCTGGTTTCTTAGAACTGTAAGACACGGATTAACATTAAATGCTCTTGCTGTTTTTGAACTGTATGACGAGTTTTCGCTTGAGTACCTGAAAAATAATTTAATGATATTTCAGGTTGGCGAAACTGTTTACGTTCAAGATTATTTCCAGCAGAATATTGATATTTCAATCCCGGCAAAGACAGAAATAAAACTGCATAAATATATTATAAATATTTATGAAAAGCAGCTTAAAGAGCCGCTTCAAACTCGTGAAATTATGATTTCAAGACATGCTTTGAGAGCAGAAATCGAATATCATAATAAACGAATTGCTGAAATAGAAAGCGGAAAAAATCCACAGCCGCAGATTGTAGAAACAGTAACCCCAAGAATAAAAACTGAAACAATTGAAAAATCTCCAACTATTGATGAAAAATTTAAACGAGCAAAAAAACTTGCTGAAGAAAAGAAAAATACAGAAGCCATTGAAACATTTATTGAAATTATAAATTCCCCGGAAGTTGATATACACACCCTTATTGAAACAAGAATGCTTCTAGCACGTTTATACAAAGAAATTGGCGATTATCAAACGGCACAGCATTATTATGAGCTGGTTGAACTTTTCTACAAAAAAAATAATGAGGTTATAAACTTAAATTATTTGTATTATGAACTCACTGACCTGTATTTTCTGATGTACAAAAATGAAAGAGCAATTGAAACTATAAAAAAAGTAATTTATTCAGTTGATACACCTCAATCACTTATGGTTTCATCTTGCACACTGCTGGGTAATATTTATTCTGCGATGAACAATCCAGATGAAGCATATTCTTATTATCAGAAAGCACTTGAGTCACTTGATGATAATACTACAAATGAAACCCGTGCAGAGCTTTATTTTAAATACGCTCTTGCAAATGATGACAGGCAGGATGAAAAAAATGCATTCGAATATTATGCAAAATGCATAACTATAGGCGGAAGAAATCCTTACAAAGTTCTTGCATATTCCAACATGGGCTCCTGTTACTTTGATAATGAAAATCTTTCAGATGCCAGAGATTGTTTTACAAAAGCTTATGATATAGAAAAGTCAAATAACAATTATGACGGAATTTATTATAATGCATCATATCTTGCGAAAATCTGCATAAAAGAAAAAGACAAAAAGGCTCTTGAATACCTTATTGAAGCAAAACAAAGCGCCGAGTTTATAAATGAAGATTTCTATCTGCTCGAAGCAACGCTGGCTCTGGGGGATTATTATTACAATAACATCTCACTTAACAAGAAAGCACTTATTGAATACTTTAAGGCAAGAAGAATAGCACAAACTTTAGGCGATTCTATTAACATATCCAAAATAGAGGCTAGAGTAAAAGATATGAAACTGCGTATGGATAAGGATGTTTTTAGTGATTTAGAAAGAAAATATGGATAAACTTAAGATTAAAGCTGATTTTACAAAATATATCGAAGTGTTTTTGCAGAAGAACGCAAAACTTAACCTAATTTCAAAAAATGATGAAAAATTACTTTTTGAAAAACATATTTATGACTCTCTTGGAATAAAATTATTTTTTGAAAAATATAATATTACCGCCGGAGATATTCTTGATATTGGCTGTGGAGGTGGATTTCCCTGCGTTCCTATTGCAATTGAATTCCCTGAATTTAATGTTACTGGAATTGACAGCATAAGAAAAAAAATTAACGCAATCAATGAAATAAAAGAAGAATTGATGTTAACAAACTTAACAACTATATGTGACAGGGTTGAAAATATAAAAAATAAAAAATTCGATGTAATTACAAGCCGTGCGGTAGCAGATTTAAGTAAAATCTGTGAATATGCACTACCGCTTTTGAAAGCCGGCGGGTATTTTGCTGCTTACAAATCCAGAAAAGCACAGGAAGAAATTAGAAATGCAATAAAAGTTCTCGCAAAAAATAATGCAAAAATTGATGAAATTATTACGTATACTTTGCCATTAGATGAAGTTTTTGAAAGAAATTTAATTATTATTTCAAAACAGCCTTAAGTTTATCAATCACAAAATTTATTGCACCGCGTTGAGCCTCAAACACTTCCTGAGAAGCCTCTTTTGTTCTGTCATACTCCGCCTGGTTTTCCAAAAGATTTTTAAGATACTCAAACATTTCTTCCGGAGTTTTGATGACCTTGCCTGCACCGGATTTACATAAAATATCATAAATGTCTTTAAAATTAAAAATAGACGGGCCTGACACAACCGGCTTTTCATAAATCGCAGCCTCAAGCGGATTGTGACCGCCTGTTTTGTTAAAGCTTCCTCCAATAAATGCAAGATGACATATTGAATACATTTTCTTTAATTCACCCAGTGTATCAAGAATTATTACATCAATTTCACAGCTAAATTTATCATTGCAGGAACGAAGACCGTAAGAAAGGTTATATTTTTCTAACAGGTTTTTAATATCAGGAACCCGTTCCATGTGTCTTGGAGCTATTAATAATTTTAAATCCCCGAATTTTTCTTTAAGTTTTTTATAATTATTTATAACTATTTCATTTTCCGGTTTATGCGTGCTTCCTGCAAGAAGAATACGGAAATTTTCCTGCCCTATATCGACATTTTCATCTACCCTTTTTACATCAAATTTCAGATTTCCCATCATTTCGACATTTTCACGTTTCATTCCAATAGAAACAAATTTATCCATATCCTCAATACTTTGTGCATATACAGCACAATAGTTCTGCAATATTTTCTTAAAGAAAAATTTCATTCGTCTATACTGACCGTATGATTTATCAGAAATCCTTGCATTTATGATAAACAGAGGAATACCGCGTTTTTTACAGCTATAGGCAAAATACGGCCAGATTTCTGTTTCTACTATAATCGAAACCTGTGGTTTTATTCTTGCCAAGAATCTGTTTACCGAAATCGGCATATCGAAAGGGAAATAAGTAATATAATCTGCCAGTTCCGCATATTTTTTCTGTGCAATCTGCTGGCCAGCGTATGTAAATGTCGTTACTACAATTTTATTTTCCGGAAAGTTTGCACGAATCGATTTAAGCAGATTTTCTATTGCTAAAGCTTCACCTACAGAGCAGCAATGAATGTGTATTACTTTATCCTCTTTTGTAAATTCTTTGACGTAAGCAAATTTTTCCTTCCATCCATGTGACTTTTTGTGAATAACACGTTCAACAAAATAAAAGGGAAGAAATAAATAAAATAAAATTGTAATTATAATTTCTAAAAGAAGCATTTTCAGCACCTACTGATAATATTTATCAAGCCATTTAGTAGGTTTAACGTACCTTAATCCGCCTTTTCCCATAAAACCTTTATAAGCCTGTTCCGGAGTTGGTCTGCCGTGGAATACTATAATTTTAGCATTCTCAGGGTCTTTTGGCATCAAGAAAAAATTAAGCGGGAATGGCTGCAGGCAATTTCGTTTAAAACTTACACACCAATCAGAACTCCAATATTTAAGAATACCCTTTCTATCCATTTCGTAAGAAAGGAATGCCTGTTCATTTTTATAATCGTGTCTTATTTCATTACCTAGTTTATAAAAGTTTTCCAAAACATCCGGATGTTTTCCCACTTCAAATCTAAAAACAGACGAGTTGCCAATAATATCATCCGGGAAATCCCAATCTTTTACAATAAGAAATTCTCCTTCAGCCTCGAAGAAAGGAGTTAAATCAGACCGAATTACAATATCCAAATCAAGGAAAAGAGCTGTCCCTTCTAAATCAGCAAGCTTTTCATTAAATAATGAAAGCTTTCTCCAGCCTTTATCACCGATATTAGGATTATCTTCATACGGAGGCAGTTCTCTTGTTTCAATACCTTCTGCAAGACCTTCACTGTTGTCAGTAAAACACACGAATCTATGCGGAATCGATAGATTTTTCTCAACCATGTGATACAATCTGTTCACGTATTCCGGACCGAATTTTGTACCCCATTTGATGCAAATAACGTTTTTTGTCATACTCCCTCCGATAAACTTATGGTTCTAATTATATTACAAAAAAATAAAAAGGACAATGAATGTCCTTAAAAATGGTAAGTATATTAAAATTGTAGACTATATTTATCATATCCCCGCTCTTCATCCGTGAGGAGGGGGAGTTAATATTTACATATAATTTAACAGGCTCATCCCCATTGAAGCTGAAGTTACCTGCAAGCTTGCCTGATATGCATACTGAGCCTGCATCCATTCTGTTATCGCTGTTGTAATATCAATATCTTTTATTTGTGAAAGATAAGCTGTCAAATTATCACCATTTGTTTCAAGAGTTGAAGTAGACATTTCCATACGGTTGTATACTCCGCCGAATTTGGTCTGCTCTGTTGTAATAGTATTTAGAGAATCCGAGAACATGTCCAGAGTTGAATTCATTTCTGCATAACCCTCTTGAACCATAGCATCATCTCCAGCTTCGAGCCCTTCAACAACAGTCCCCAGAGAATTACTAAGCTTTCTCAATGCCCCCATAACCCCTACAGCTTCTTCTTCCGCGCCGTCAGTTAAATCTGCAACATCACCGGTATATTCTACCCCGTTTTCATATTTATAAACCTTTTGCCCAGTACCTGCATCTGTTGTTTCTATTACACGCTTGCCGTTAGCATCAGTATAAACACCGTTACCTGGTTCTACAGCTGATTTATAATAACCAAAAACCTTATCTCCTGTAGTGTTTATTACTTCAAAAACTCCGTCTGCAACTTCTGTTTGTCTTATATAATCTTTGTTATCATAAGGTGTTCCATTATAAATAATATCACCATTTTCAGCCTGCTCATACGGCAAAATCTTAGTATTCGTTCCGCCAAAAATATAATTATCATTATATTCAGTATTCGCAAGATCTACCATTGTCTTCGTAATTTCATCAATCTCAACCTTCAATGCTTCAAGAGAAGATTTACCGTACGTCTGGTTATTTGCCTGCACTGCCTTATCCCATGCAGTAGAAAGATAACCGGTTGCTAAATCCATCAAATCATCAAGAGTGCTTAGCTCTGTCATAGCCATTTCTACGTTTTTAGAAAAAATATCAATTTGACCTAGCTGTCTATTTGTATTCAAAATATTTACAGCAGCAATCGGGTTGTCTGTAATATTATTAACCTTGCTGCCGGAAGCTAATTGCTGGGTTAACTTATTATAGTTGCTAAGCTGCTTTTGCATATCAGCTATAAGCTGTGAATATCTGCCTGATGTAGAAATTCTATTTACCATATCAATTAACCTCCTAAGCTCATAAGCACGTCCAGACAGCTATTGCAGGTATTAAACACCTGAGCAGCTGCAGAATATGCGGTTTGATACTTTACTAAATCTACCAGCTCTTCATTCAAATCAACACCTGTTGCATCTTTAATCTTGCTTTCGATAGAGTTAATCACTTCTGACTGTGTGTCGTATAAAGACTGAATATTGCTTCCTGCTGATGCTACTTTACCAACAAGTCCAGTATAAAAGTCTTCAAGCGACATACCATCAAGGTCTGCAATTTTTTGAGTTCTTGTTCCAAGCATATCAACTACGTTTTGAGCATTACCAATAGCATTTTCATCAAAGTTAGTTGCAGGGTCGCCAAAATATGCACAGGCAATCTTCCAGCAGCCGTCATCTGTAAGCAAATCTGAGTTAATCTGTATGTTTCCTGCAGTAATTCCCTGTCCTGTACCGTCTGCCCCGACAAAAATTAGATTATCCGCTGTTGTTGCCTGCAGTTTTGTCGTATCATCAGGATTAATGCAATAAGCGCCGTTTCGGGTATTCAAGTCATTGAAGATATCTGCAATTGACTGAGCAAGCTTATCCAGACCTTTTATAACCGTTCCGGCATTGATTCCATTCTCGCCGTCGCCATTATCAGTTGCAAAGTGAAGCAGTCCTCCAAGTGCACCTGAGGTTATATCTGCATTAGCATTTTTATTAATTACCTCGCCTGTTTCAGGATTTACAATACTAATAACTGCATTTTCGCCATCCCAGTCATCAGGATAAGCTATTGGAGGATTTTGAGAATCACAGTATGATTTTGCAGTCTGTATATCAAGCGTACCTGTAACCTCTGCACACTTTACTACCGCAGTATCTCCAATATAAAGATTTACCGCACCATTATGTTTTTCAACGACTTTGATATCTGTAAATTCTGCAATTTCATTCAAAATCAAGTCACGTTTATCAAGAAGGTTATTTGCCTCAAGAGTACCTGTCTGCGTTGTAATAAGGGCTTTATTTACGCTTGCAAGTTCTTCAAGCTTATTATTAAGCTCTCTATATTGAACGTAAATTTTTGAATTTTCAAGACTTTCCTGACTTACGCCGTCACCAAGAGCCTTCGTAGTATTTTCCTGAAGCTGCTGGTATTTTGAATTCATTGTTGAAGTCAAAGTCTTTGCCGTTTCTATGAAGTTTATTCTGGCAGTAGAACTTGCAGGATATTCATTAAGGTTATTCAAAGCTTCATAAAAATCAGAAAGTGCTCCGTCTATACCGGTTCCTTCTAAATCATTTAAAATTGATGCAAGGTCTCCAAGCCCGTCAAGCTGCTGTCCAAGCTTACTTTGCTCTGACAGCTGGGTTCTGTAATAGTTATTTAGATACTCATCATTGTATCGTATAACATTTGCAATCTTTACACCGCCATTAGCCTTTATCTGGTTATTAACATTGTTACCTATAGCACCTGCAATATTTCTTGTCTGCAAATTTACACGCTGTTTATGATACCCTTCGGTATTCATATTCGCAACGTTATGCGATACAACGCTTATTGCTTTTTCGTTTACTGAAAGCGTATTTGCTGTCATATTCAGTGATGATAACAAGCTAACCATGATTTACCTCATTTTATTTTGTTTCATGCAACTCAGATTTAATAAAGGCTGTTATGCCTCTATATTTCTTCGTTTATGGTCCACAAGTCGTATTCTTGTGAGTCTGTTTTGCCTGCTCCGTTATAATTACATCCTTGAGGAGCAAATGCATCAATTATTGTTTCCAACATCTTGTTAGAGATTATGATGCCATGCTTTAATAATTCCACATTTTGATTATTTAATAACATTAATTCAGGAATAAGTTTACAAATCTTTACTTTTCTTTCTGATAACGCATCAACATATTCCGGAGCTTCCTTCTCTGCAACAGCGATAAAACCTGACATATTGGTATCTTCACCATTGATTTGAACAGCCAATTCTTTTCGGGAATTATTTAATTTCACAATTTGATTGTTCAGTGCAATAATTTTATTATCCAGAACTCCTAAATCGTCAGGCTTTGCTTTTTTTAGAATTTCTTTCTTTTCGGAAAAATATTCTTTCATTTTTGAATAAGCATTAATCTCTTCGTCCAAAATATCTATTAAATTTTGAAATAATTTTTTATCCATTTTACGTTAATCCTGTAACCTCTACACTAGAATAAGTACTTAACAAATCTGTTGAATATACCTTCGTTCTGGTTTCTAGAAATAGCACCACGTCCTGAAAGTGCAAACTGTAGATTCGATACATTATATGAATATATTTCGCCGTCTACATTAAGCCATCTAGGGTCAACAACACCGGTTACGATGAAATCCATTCTTTCGTTGCCGTTAACAAGAGTTTTCTTTCCCTGCACAGCAAGATTTCCATTCGGAAGCTGCTGCACAACCTGAACTGCAATCTTGTCGCCGAAAGTCATTGAACGTCCGCCGGCAGCAGAGTTAGAAACTTCATTAGAACCACCGTAGCCGTTAGAATCTTTGAGCGAAAGTCCCAGCCATTTATTCAGAAAAGTTGTAAAAGTATCAACTGTGTTAGATGATTTTTCAGAAGAATAGGTTAAGTTATCACTTACCGTAATATTTTCCTGCATTATTATTGATAACAAGTCGCCGATTTGATGCGCTTGAACACCGCCGAACAATGAGCGCGGAACGCCTGCATAATTCTGAGTTGCACCCAGAGTAAACAGAGATTCTGCGTTTACTGTCATTGTTGTCATTGTTAATATAGCAATAGATATTAATACTCTTTTCATTTCCTCTTCCTCATTTAGCCGGTTTAAATCCCCAACATCCCTAGCATAAGTATTCTGCTATAACACTTCTACCATACAGCAGACCATATTTTATGTCATCGTCTGAAATATTGAATTCTCCAACAGTCTTTGCACATTCTCTCACTTCATTTACATCAATTCTATCAAGAAGCGTTTGTGCAGAAGTAGTTTCTGTACCCCTTGATACTTCTACATTTTCAGATTCTTCCTGCTTAGGAAGCGCTCGTGCTGATTTAAATGCATTTAATGCGCTGAACTGTTGTACTGAATTTTGTTCTATTCTTGGTAACATTTATAATTTCCTTTACACTAATTTGCGTATTTTTCCATTTGTCTGTAAATCTGGTCTGCAAATCCAAAGCTTGTTCTCGGGTTATTTGCAATATCACGCCCCATCTGCTGGTAAACTATTGATTTAAAAGTATCAACATACTGACTTTCTTTGCCAAAAAGCCCGTTCTCATGATCAACCGTTTTATCCATTTCAGAAAGCATTTTGGTTACAAATATGGACTCAAATTCTGTTGCAGCTTTTCTTAACTGTTCTTTAGAATCGCCGGATTCTTTAATTCTGTTATAAAGAACCTGATCTGAATTTACAGTTTGTGCGTTATTAAGTCCGCTTTTTATTAAATCTATTGTAGGTGTTGAAAAGTCCATTTATTCCTCTTTTAACTTGTAGTACCAATTCCCAATAAAATTAACATTTACCCCTAAATAATTACTAAATCAGCCTGCAGGCTTCCTGATTTTTTGAGCGCCTGCAATATTGAGATTAAATCAACCGGTGCTACCCCGATAGAGTTCAATGCTCTGACTAAATCATTAAGATTACTATTAGCCGGCATTGTTACTAAGCTTCCCGGAGCTTTATTAATCTGAATATCAGAGTTTTCAAACCCGACGGTTGCACCGTTGGAGAAACCGTTCGGCTGAGAAACATCATTTGTCGTAGAAACCGTAACTGTTATATTACCGTGCGCAACAGCAGCTGGTAGAAGTTTTACATCAGCTCCTATTACTACCGTTCCGGTTCTTTCATTAACAACGACTTTTGCCTTATCCATAGTCGGAGATACTTCAAGATTTTCTATAATTGAAAGGAAATTAACCCTGTCATTTATAAATCTTGCAGGAATTTCTACTCTTACAGAGCTTCCGTCAATTGCCTGCGCCGGAGCTACCTGAGATACTGTTTTTGCAATTCTTGAAACCAGTGTATAATCAGAGCGGTCAATAGAAAGTGTTATTGAATTTTCATCTCCGATTTCTGTATAAATATCACGTTCAATAATTGCACCCCCCGGAATTCTACCAGTTGTAGTAATTGCAGTTCTAGCCGAAGACCCGCCTGCAATTTTATTAATACCGCCTACTGATAAAGGACCTTGTGCAACTGCAACCGCTTCACCGTTAGGTGCTTTTAATATTGTCTGAACAAGAACACCGCCTTCTAAACTTTTACAGTCTGCCATTGCAGAAACTGTTACATCAATTTTATCACCGTTTTTAGAAAACGGAGGAACTGTAGCTGTTACGATTACAGCAGCAGAAGCACCTTTTTGAATATAGTTTTCCTGCTCAATTACAGTTCCTAAATTTCTTAAGAGCATTTTATTTGTAATCTGAGTTGAACGGGAGTTATCACCTGTTCCAGGCAGACCGACAACGACACCGTAACCCACTAGCTGGTTTTCTCTCACACCTTTAATATGGGTTAAATCCATAATTCTTACTTTCGCATCAATTGCGCAAGCTGGTAATAATCCCCCTAACATCAACATCATTATTAATAAACTTGATACAATTCTTTTCATAATACTTACCTTCTTTATTGTTCCCTCTCCTCTGGGAGAGGGTTAGGGTGAGGGGTTAACCTTCCCTATATATTTACTAAAACCTTGTTTTCCCCGATAACCTTACCGTTATAAACTTTTTTGTAATTCTTGTTTTCTACATTTACGTAATCACCTGTCATACCATCTGCCATTGCAGTTCCATCTATAGAAATCATTACTGCACCGTTTGAAACAAAGAAAATTCTCACATCCGCATTTCTCATAACATCAGGACGCATCTTTACAAATCTTCTGTCTATAACCTCTCCTTTTTGAAATGCTTTTTTTGTTGTTATTTCTTTTTCAAGCATTTTGTCAGTAAGAACAAAATCCATTCTCATTGAAACATCTACTTTTTTTACTGTAGTACAATCTTTCGTAAGGGCCTGTTCTCTGTTAATAAAATCGCTTGCAACAAGAACTTCTTTATATACAACTGTTTGAACAGGAAGATTGAGAGTTTTTACAAAAGCTCCGTTTACGTAAATATCAACCCTTTTAATATCTCTCGGAACAACCTTATCCCCGCCTGAAACAATCTTGTAATTTATCTTGCCGTCAGGCAGCTGCAGCTGAGCAAAAGGTGTTGCTGAAACTTTAACCTCAACATCACCGTTTGTCATTTTTTTGTAGTTTGTTTCAAGAATATTGGCAACAGCAGTTTTTACATCCGAAGAAGAAACCATCTGGGCATTTGCACCCAGTGCTCCTATCATCATTATTAATACTGTTGTCAAAAGTTTATTCATTACCTATCCTCTTATTCAAAGTGGAGCTCATTTACGCCACTAGCCCATCTGGTTAGTTAATTGAAGAATGTTGCTTGAAGAATTAATTATCTTTGAATTTGATTCAAATGCACGTTCTGCCTTAATCAACCCTACAAGTTCATCAACAATCTGAACGTTAGAACCTTCCAGCATACACTGTTGGATTAAGCCAAGACCATTCTGACCCGGAGTATCCTGAACAGGGTTTCCTGACGCCTGTGTTTCTTTGTACAGGTTGTGCCCGATTGACAAAAGCCCGGAAGGGTTCTGGAATTTTACAAGCTGAAGCGAACCAACAATTGACTGTTGTGTCTGCCCCGGAAGTGTTACAGAAATATTACCATCCTGAGTTATCGTGATTTCTGTGGCATCACGCGGTATTGATACAGAAGGTTGGATTAACAAGCCGTCGTTTGTACAAAGCTGGCCTAATGAGTCTACCTGCAGACAGCCGTCACGGGTGTAAGCAAGAGAGCCATCTTCCTTCATAACCTGCAAGAAACCTTCACCTTCAATTTCAATATCAAGCTGGCGGCCTGTTGAGATTGCAACACCCTGCGTAAATACACGGGTTGTTGCGGCAGTCTTAACACCAAGCCCGATTTCAATACCAACCGGCTGATATGTACCCTGATTCATCAACGCACCCGGAGTTCTGGTTGCTTGAGATAACAAATCCTGAAATTCTATTCTTGATTGCTTAAATGCAGTAGTGTTAACGTTTGCTACGTTATTTGCAATTACGTCAAGATAGTTTTGCTGTGCTATCATGCCTGTTGCTGCTGTTGTTAAAGCTCTTAACATTTTATTTCTTATCTCCTAATTTAGTCTGGTAACCGTTACTCCGCTGACGATTATTTATACCCTAAGCCGTTCTTATCCTTCCCACTGATACTGCTGTTGTAAGCATATCGCTATTAGTGCTTACAACTTTGGTTAAACTTTCATAATTCCTTGATGTATTGATTGTATTAATCATTTCCTGTATAACGTTTGAATTTGAAAGTTCAAGCATACCCTGCTGTATTGAAAATTTTTCAGAGCGTAATTCTGGATTATTGATTGTATCACGCGGAATGAATTTTGCGTCGCCGATTTCAAACAAATCATCTTTATCTGCAAAATCATAGACACCGATTGTTTGAAGCGGAATTTTCTGGTTATAAGAATTTATTTCAATATTCCCGTTTTCTGCAATAATTATATCTTTTCTATCTCTGAAAACTGTCTCGTCTTCCATATCCTCAGGAAGCATTCTAATTCTTCTATTGTTAACATCCAGAACAAACTCGCCCTGTTTTGTCTTCAGCCAGTAACCTCTATCAACTACAAAAGAACCGTTTCTGGTGTATGAAATATTTCCATCAATATCCTGTATTTTGAAAAACCCATCGCCTTCAATTGCAACATCATACGGATTGGATGTTTTGGTAAGCGCTCCCTGAGAAAAATCATGAGTGTACTGCATACTTTGACTGCCTACACTTAAACTGCCGAGGTAATTATTTTCATTCATATTTCTAATAATAGAACCTTCCTGGGAATACACAGCTGACTGCATTACATCTTTAAATCTTAAAGCCCCCTTTTTGTACCCTACAGTATTAACGTTTGCAAGGTTATTGGCTGTATTGTCATTCATGTCCATAAGAGCAAGCATACCGTTTGCGGCTGATTCAAAACTTCTTACAATCATTAGTTTGCTCCTTTCATGTTGTCATAATTACTTAAAACTTTTTTTACATAATTTTGTGTTTCTGCATAAGGAGGTATTCCGCCGTATTTTTTCACGGCATTAGGCCCTGCATTATACGCTGCTAGAGCTAAAGACTTGTTATTATCAAATCTGTCCATAAGCCCTTTCAGATATTTTGTCCCGCCCATAATATTCTGCTCTGCATCATAAGCATTTGTAACCCCGAGTCCCTGTGCTGTAGAAGGCATTAACTGCATTAAGCCCATTGCTCCGCAATGAGAAGTAGCATTTGGATTAAATCCTGACTCCTGCTTAATTACTGCCTTTACAAAATCAGAGTCAAGTCCGTTTTTATCAGCATATTTTTCTATTAAGTTTTCAATTTCGCTTCTGGAAGCATCGCTGGGATCTTTGCTGTGAGAAATTGAAGAGTCCAGAATTTTCTGAAAATCCTCATCAGGCTGTACACCATAAGACATAAGCGACTGAAAGCGATTTTCAATCGTATTTATACGCTGTAAAGTTATGTCTAATCCCGTAAGATTCATCTTACGCCTTCCTCACCATTTAAATTACAGGGGTACAATTTACCCCTCCCTTAGTCTACATTAACAGTGTATTATATAAGAGCATGGATAACATCAATCCAAGGATTAAACTTGGATTTTTCACATAGACCATATGGTCTATACAGGGTAAACTATTCAATAAGAGTTAGAGAATTGTCTTTTGAAAAATATTCAGCCCTCAATTCATTAATTCTATTTCTGGCAAAAATTGCATCCTCAGAAAACTGCTTTAATTCAAGGAATTTTTTGTAATATCTGATTGCATCCTTATATTTTTCCATCTTATCAAAACTCATTGCAATGCCAAGATATGCTTTATAGTAATCAGGGTTACGCTTTATAAGCTGGAAGAATGTTCTTGATGCTTCCATAAAATCACCCATACCCATAAGCATTGCAGCTTTATTGTAATAGGCTTTCAAAAATTCAGGATTAGTTTCTATAAGCTTATTATAAATCATTAAAGATAAATCAGCCTCGTCAACCAGTTCGTGTGCAATTGCGAGCTGTATTTGAGCTTCAAGGTTATCTCTATTTATTAATATAGCCTTGATTAAATGCTCAATTGCACCGGCAGGGTTGCCATCTAAAAGATGACATACGCCCAGTTCAAAAAAGTAATCATCATTGCTGTCATCAATCTTTATAAGCTTAAGAAGTGTAGCTATTGCTTTTTTATAATCTTGTAAATATTTATAAGACATAGCAAGCCCGAAATAAGGTTTCGTTTCGTTCCTGTCTATCATTATTGCTTGAAGATATGCTTGTACAGACTCTTTATACATATTGGCAAACCTTAAAGCATCTGCCTTGACGCACAAATTATAAGAACGTGAGCGAGCCGGTACAGTAACCTTTTCGCTCACCTTTGCCAAATTATCTTTTCTATCTATGCCTGCATCAATTTGCATAAATCTCTCCCAATTGTATATTACACAATCGGGTAAAACATTTTAACGACCAAAAGATTTAAAAGTTTAGTCCGATGGATTAGTTTTTAGATGGCAAAAAAAATTTTTTTCAGGTATTATGTTATAAAAAAAGGGAAGTAAGAAGTGGCTAAAAATATCAAACAAGATAATAAACTTAATGAAACAACCAAAATTAAAGCACCAATTGTAGATGCTTTAAAAACAGCATATGAAAATCCGACTTACCAGTTCCACATTCCTGGACACACAAAAGGTAAAGCCATTTTCAAAGACTTTAGAAAACTAATCGGTGAAAAAGCATTAAATATAGATACCACCGATGAATTTGATAATCTTGGAACACTTCATCCTGCAACAGGGCCTATAAAAGAAGCTCAGGAACTTGCTGCAGAAGCTTTTGGCGCAAAGAAAACCTTTTTCCTGCTCAACGGTTCAACAGCAGGAAATCTTGCCCTTGCTATGTCACTTACTAAAAAAGGACAAAAAGTTATTGTTAACAGGAACTGCCACAGGTCAATATTAACCGGCCTGATAATCTCAGGCGCTGAGCCAATATGGGTATGCCCGAACAGAATTGAAGACTGGTCTGTATGGGGAAATATTGACGGAGGTAAAATAGAAGAACTTCTCAAACAAAACCCTGACACCTCAATGGTATGGATTACTAACCCGACTTATGAAGGTGTTGTATCAGATATTAAATCAATAAGCAATGTTTGTAAAAAGTACAGTGTTCCGCTTCTTGTTGATGAAGCTCACGGATGCTTATGGAATTTTAACAAACATCTTCCTGAAACGGCTCTCAAACTAGGCGCAGATGCTGTTGTTCATTCACTTCATAAAACTGGCGGAAGTATGAGTCAGAGCTCTATGCTCCATATTGCCAAAGACTCCTGCTTGGATGTTTCTGCAGTTGAAAAAGCCTTGAAACTTTTACATACAACCAGCCCGTCCCTGATGCTTCTGGCTAGCCTTGATGCAGCAAGGGCAAATCTTCAATCCAATAACGGACAAAAACTCCTTGATAGAGCAATTAAAAATGCTAAATATTTAAGAACAAGGCTTGATTCTATACCGAATCTACATCAGCTTAAAGGTGATTTCGGATACAAAACAGATGTTACAAAAGTTTTTATTAAAATAGACGGACTCTCAGGAAAAAGGCTTGAATCAATACTGGAAATTGATTTTGGTATTGAAGTAGAATCCGCTTCGGACATTGGAGTTTTAATCCTTTGTAATATAGGCAATAAACGTTCTGATTTTAAATATCTTGCAGACTGCTTAGAAAAAATTGCCTCAACAAATTATCAAGATATTTATTATCTTGAAAAACGTAAGCACATGCCTATGCTTGAACCTCAAATAAAAATGAGCCTGAGAGATGCATTCTATGCAGAAAAAGAAACAATAAGAAAAGAAGAAGCCATTGGAAGGATTTCTGCCGAAGTTGTTGCAGAATGTCCTCCAGGGATTTCTATTCTGCTTCCGGGTGAATTAATCACAGAACAACACCTGCCATATCTTAATGATTACGAAACACTTGATGTGGTTAGATAATGGCTCGAAAAAAGAAGGCTTCAAATAAAATAATACACTTTCTGATTACATTTTTATTAATGGCAACAGGCATTTATTATTTTGGCTTAAGTTATGTTCCTCAAAAATGGTATGAAACACAGTCAATGATGCCAAATCAAGTTGAATCTTACTATGTGAATCAATGGTGCACCCCTGATTTTGGCAGAAAAGAAGCTGTTTTATGGGACATGACAAGAGTTGATTGTCTTGCTAAAGATTACGCAATCGAATTTGACTTTGCTAAAAAATGGGCTGAATCCGCAGGGCAGTCACTTTACTATGCAAAAATGACTGGCAAAGCTCCGGCTGTCGTTTTAATACTTACAAATATAACCGACTATAGATATGTTAAACGCATAGAAAGACTTGATAAGGGAATTAGAATATTTCTTGTAAAAGCATATTAAAAAAAACACTGCTGAGAGAAGCAAAGAAAGAGTGCTTAGTAGCAGTGCCTAAAATCTATAGCTATAATTACTGATATGCCATCTATAGATGGTATATTTGTAATTATAACGGGTGGCTAGTAAAGTGTCAATATGTAATTATATTGATATGGAAAAAAATGAAATCTTGAAAATATTTGGTAAGAATTTGAGAGCGGAAAGAAACCGTGCCGGATATTCTCAAGACGAACTTGCTGAAAGAATGGGGATTTGTGCAGGAAAGCACATCGGAACTATTGAGCGAGGAGAAACCAACCCGTCGCTCACCACTATAGTAGCAATCTTAAAAGCATTAAATATTGATTTTGATAAATTATTTGAAATAAAAAATCAGTAATGTAATAATGTCCATTACTTTTTAGCTTGTTTATTGCAATCAACTAATTTTGAAGTGATACACATTATAGCTGCGCCGGTAATCGATGCTATTCCATACCATTTTTTAGCCATTTTTTTCTCACCAATCCTCGCCCAATTATCAACAAGAAGAGCTAAAGGGAGAGTAACAGCCCCAATTAAAGCCTTGCAAGCAATCTTTTTAAAATAACTTTCATTATCAAATTTATTCTTCAATATAAGATTTGAGGCAGTAAAAAAACCTCCTACCGCAGCCATACCTGTTACATATTTAGCAACATTTCTATTTTTGTAAGTTTCTTTTAAGCCATCGCCATCTATTAATGGAATTAGAGGAGTCAGCATAGCTCCACAGGCAGCGTAAGCTAAGAGTTCGCGATTTTGTCGCTTTTGCGCAGTTGAATTTTGCTGAAAATTTAATGGCACACTTGAACCTATGGTAATCATCATGTTCACCTCTACAATAATAAAACCTTTTTAAGAAATATATGAAAATGGTGCAGTTATTACCGCACCATTTTCTTTTATATTTTATCAAATCCGGTATATTTTCTTAAGACTTCAGGTATTATTACTGTTCCGTCCTCTTGCTGGAAGTTCTCAAGAATTGCAGCAAATGTTCTGCCGACTGCCAATCCAGATCCGTTAATTGTATGAACAAACCTAATTTGCCCGTCTTTTGTACGGTATCTTGTATTAGCTCTTCTTGCCTGATAATCACCATAGTTAGAACAGCTTGAAATTTCTTTATATGTGTTATAAGAAGGAAGCCATACTTCTAAATCAAAGCATTTATTTGCGCTGAACCCGATATCAGCCGTACAAAGAGCTACTCTTCTGTATGGAAGTCCTAATTTTTCTAAACAAATTTCTGCATCTCTTGTTAATTTTTCGTGTTCCGCAGGGCTTGCTTCCGGAGTTGTTAATTTAACCATTTCTACTTTATTAAACTGGTGGACTCGGATTAACCCCCTTGTATCTTTACCGGCTGAGCCTGCTTCACGTCTAAAGCAAGGAGTATAAGCCGTCATATATTTAGGCAAATCGTCTTCCGATAAAATTTCACCGGAATATATATTTGTAACAGGAACTTCTGCAGTAGGTATTAAATATAAATCTTCATCAACGCATTTGTACATATCTTCTGCGAATTTAGGAAGCTGGCCTGTTCCTGTCATTGTTGCAGCATTTGCCATAAACGGCGGTAAAATTTCCTCATATCCGTGTTCTTCTGTATGAATATCAAGGAAGAATTGAATGATTGCACGCTCTAATCTTGCTCCTTTGCCTCTGTACAAAGTAAATCTTGATTGAGAAATCTTTACACCGCGTTCAAAATCAACAATACCTTTATCTTCGCAAATGTCCCAGTGAGCTTTTGGGGCAAAAGAAAATTTTGTTGGTTCACCCCAGAATTTTACAGGAATATTATCATCTTCAGAAGTGCCTACCGGAGTAGTTTCATCAGGAATATTCGGAGTTCTAAGTAACATATCTCTTTGAATATTATCTAAATCAACTTGTTTTTCCTCTAATTCTTTTATTTCATCACCGAGTTTACGAACTTCTTCCTGAATGGCATCTGTATTTTCGCCATTCTTCTTCATCATACCAATTTTCTGTGATTCAGATTTTCTTTTTGCTCTGAGTTCATCAGCCTGTGCCTGAACTTTTCTTCTATCTGCATCAATTGCAATAATTGTATCAATTGATAAGTCAGGATTTCTTCTTTTTAAAAGCTCATTAATCTTTTCCGGATTCTCTCTAATTAATTTAATGTCTAACATTTATACTACCTCAACTATTAATTTCAAATATCTAAATCAAGTTTAGCATAAAAATAAGTTTAAAATTTGTAACAGTAAAGCAATTTTTTAATACTTTTGTTCTTTATATTATTGTAAGAGATTTTCAAGGGGATGGATTTTGAAAGCTAAGTTATTTACCAGAATAATGAATGCACCAATGGAATGGCTGCCTGAAACCATAAGAGGTTCAAAAAAAGCTGTCACTTATAATTTTATTAACGGAACCGGGAAAAAAGGGAATTTTGAAATATATTCCTTCTTTGACAGCAATGGGAAATTAGTAAAACGAAATATGACATATAAAAATGCCGGAAATACCACACGGCAAATAAAATGGTATACTCCTGAGTCGGTAAAAACTGCAAAAAGTATAGATGGTAAGATGAAATCTTTTACTAGCAGAAATTTATATCAGAACTGTTTTATTGAAACAAATATCTTGCCGGAAAAAGGGTATGATATACATAGGTTTGTTAAACTCAAAGCAGATCAAAAGCCTCAGGAAATAAGTTATAAAACAGCCTGGGACGGCAATGCTCCAGAAATCGAATATAAAGACTGCCACAGGATTTTAGACGGATTTGAAGGTGCAGAGTTTCTGCCCGTTCTAACCGCAGAAAGCTCAACAAAGAGGATTAACCACATATTCCTTAATCAGGTAAAAAAACAAGAATTAGAAGGAATTGTCCCTCCAATAAAAATAGTTAACAGAAAAGAAGCTTATAAACATTCAAGGGAACTGAAAGCAATTGAAGAACAGTATCCAAATGACCCTAAAATCGCAGGTTTTTGCGACCATGATGGACAGGTTTATTTTATAAATGATGTAAAAAGTAACGGTTCAGAAATAAATAATATTGCCCATGAAGTTCAGCACGCAAAAGACCGCTCCGATATCGAAAGATTAGAACATAATACATTTTTCAACACCGGAACTTTCGGACACCGTTCAAGAGCTAAAGGGATTATTAAAGAAAAAGAAAATCCTGCAGAGTACAAAAGAATTTCAGAACTTGAAAAATCTTATAATGATGGAAACTATTTATCTGAATGCTTAAATGGGAAGCACGATGATGTTCTGTGCGAATACTATGCAAATAAAAAAGGCGATGAAGAATTCTATAAGGCATTAAACATTTTTAACAAACTAAACAGCTTCCTATTTGGGAGTTAATTTATAAACATGCAATCGCCATAACTGTAGAAGCGGTATTTTTCATTTATAGCTTCTGCATAAGCTTCAAAAATAAAATCTTTTCCTGCTAAAGCACTAACTAACATAAGAAGTGTTGATTTTGGCAGATGGAAATTCGTTATCAGTTTGTCTACTACCCCAAATTTATAAGGGGGATAAATAAACAACTCTGATGCGCCCTTACATGCTTGAATTTTCCCAAACATTTTATAAGCGCTCTCTAAGGTTCTTACAGTTGTTGTGCCAACAGCAACAAGCTTTTTGCCATCAGCCTTTGCCCGGTTAATCAAATCTGCTGTTTCCTGTCTTATTTCAAACACCTCGGAATCCATATGATGATCTAAAATATTATCACACTTTACAGGACGAAATGTTCCAATCCCGACATTTAAAGTTACATAACCAACCTGAACACCTTTATCTTCAAGTTTTTTCAGGATTTCCTGTGTAAAATGCAAACCCGCTGTTGGAGCTGCTACAGAGCCTTCTTCTTTCGCATAAACGGTCTGGTATCTTTCAAAATCAAGTTTTTTAAGCTCTTCATTTGACATTTTACGTTCGATATATGGTGGAAGCGGAATATTCCCGACTCTGTGGAGAATTTCAAAAATATCTCCTTCATAAATCATTTGAACAAGCCACTTTCCATCATCAGGGAGAGGCATTATTACTTCACAAGAAAGTTCTCCGGAGATTTTTATTACAGTACCGACTCTGACGCGCTTAGAAGGTTTTATCAGAACTTCCCAGTTTTTATTCTCTCTTTCTTTAAGCAAGAAAACTTCTATTTTTGCACCAGTATCTTTATAACCGTACAATCTTGCCGGAATAACTTTTGTATCATTCAAAATCAGAACGTGATTTTCGTCAAGCAAATCAACGATATCATAAAAATGTTTGTTTAGAATTTTATGCTCATCACGATTAAGAACCATCATTCGGGAATTTTCGCGCTTATCACTAGGACGCTGCGCGATTAATTCTTCCGGTAATTCATAATCAAATTCTGATAATAACATACTAGTCCTTAGCATCTATCTTTTTTGCATTAGCCAAATCCACATCATCAACTTTTGCTTCTTTTTTTGCATCTTCTGCTTCCAGCTGTTTATTAATGATTAAAGTCTGAACAACCTGGAAAACATTGCTTGAAATCAGATAAAGAAGAACACCTGCCGGAATTGGAATGATTACAAAAGTAAATGTAAGCATTATCGGCATAAAAGTATTCATTGATTTTTGCATTTGCTGCTGTGCTGGATCCTGCGGCGTATTTTTATTCATAGCCATCATTGCTCTTTGTGAGAATACCATTGTTACAGCAAACAGAAGTATTAAGAATAATACATCATAGTGGAACGCTGTCTTAACTTCTTTTGTAGGAATAGTACTGATTAAAATACCATCTTTTCTTACAAAAGTCATTTTTTCAGTTTCTTTTGTCTGAATATCTGTTACATCAATTTCAGCTTTCTCAATCTGATCAAGCTGGCTGAATTTTAAATTTAAATTATCAAGACTGATTTTGAAATCAACAGGCTGGCCTGGAGTAAGTTCGCCTTGAACCTCAACAGCCTTGTTAGGTTTTACAATTTTTACATTTAATAACGGTTCTTCTTCACCTGTTAGATAAACTTTTGCAGTTTTACCTGTCATAAATGTATCATATTTTGAAACCCCGAGAGTACCATCGTGAGAAACTCCCGCAGAAGTTTTTAATGTTGCGTCCAATCTTTTGATAAATAAAAACTGAGAATCGCCCGCCATTTGGATAAATTGCGGACTCATTAATGTTGAATACAATAATATAAATATCGGCATCTGGATTAAAAGAGGAAAACAGCCTGCCATTGGATTAAATTTATGTTCTTTGTAGAACTCCATCATCTTTTGCTGCATCATTTGAGGATTGCTCTTGTAGCGTTCCTGAATTGCTTTCATTTTAGGCTGAAGCATTTGCATTGTTCTCATAGAACGCTGCTGAGATAAGCCTAAAGGCCACATTAGAGCCCTTACTATAATTGTCAGTAAAATTATACCAATACCGTAGCTTCCTGCAACAGAAAGCATTTTTAAAACTTTAATGGTTAGTGTAGTAAAATCCATGTCCTCTTCCCTAAGTTATTCTAATATCAAAAAAGTGTACTTACGTACACTTTCAAAATACTTTAAATATACCCGTCAGTCAAGAGGTGCTTATTACCCTTCATTCTCTTTGTTAGCATTTGAGCTTATTGTATTCAAACGTCTTGCAGGGTCTGTGATATGAGTAATTCTTAATCCAAAGTTATCTTCTATAACTACAACTTCACCATAAGCAATCAGCTTGCCGTTTGCATACAATTCTACAGGTTCACCCGCAGCTTTATTTAAGGTTACAATAGAACCCTTTGTGAGCTCCAGAACTTTCTTAATCGGAAGTTCTGTTTTTCCAAGCTCAACAGTAAGCTGTAATTTTACATCAAGCAGAATGTTCAAATTCTGGTTAGGCGGTCCCTGCACCTGATCTAAGTCTTCAAAAGAAGCAAACTGAACAGGCTGCACTGTTACTGTCTTATCCTCATGCTTTTCTTCGGGTTCAAATGCTTCGGGTGTAAAATCAGCCTCTGCATCATCTGCGCCTTGACTTAGTTCCGTATCTTTTATATCGTCATCATCCAGCATCTAAAACCTCTCTAAAAATAGTTCCTTAGTAACTCATGCATTTCATCATATACATCTGTTATTTTAACACAAATTTTATCTTTTAATGTTCCGGGTCTGGCAAAGAACTTTTTCTCGCCATTAACCTTAACAATTAAATCATCTTGAACTTTATTATCAAGCTTAATGATATCACCTTCTGACAATTGCAGAAAATCATCAAGAGTTATGCTGCACTGTCCGAATTGAACCCTTAAATCAACATTAGAAGTATTGATTTTAGAAATCATTTTCAATCTTTCATCATTAGAAGCAACAAGCCCCTTTGTCTGGAAAATATGCTGTGTGCTCAAATGTCCAAGAACTGTTTCTAATACAGGATAAGGGAAGCATAGACTAAATAAGCCGAAATGCTTGCCTGATATCTGAACTTCGAAAGTTAAAAGAGCAACAATTTCACCGGCTGTTGCAACCTGAATTGACTGGTAATTATCATCAAGACTTATAAATTTTCCTGTTACAGGAATAATTGTATTCCAGGAATCTTCAAGAGATTTAATAATAATATTGATAACTTTTTTTGCAAGAGCTTTTTCAATATCAGTAAGTTCACGGGTCTGATTTTCAATATTACCGACACCGCCCAGCATTCTGTTTACAATACAGGATATTACCTCAAAACTTATACCCAGCAATACCTGACCGGAAAGAGGCTCAAACTCAAAAACCCCTACGCTAATTGGAGATGGCATTGATCTTACAAACTCTTCATATGTAAGCTGGTCAACAGATACAATCTCAATTTCCACACGCATACGGAGATAACCGCTCAAAACAAGAGAAATCGCCTTAGAAAACTCTCTATGTATATCTCTTAAAGCCCTGAGGTTATCCTTCGAAAATTTATCCGGACGTCTGAAGTTATATAGTTTATAACTCTTGTGTTCCGAATCAGAAAATTCATCTTCAAAGAAATTTGTATCTGTTAAGTTGTTATTAATACTTTCTGCCATTTGTCCCTGTTTTTATCCCTTACTGGATAATAAATTGTCCAAAACTTACTCTTAAAACTTCTCTCTCGCCGCCTAGAATTGAATTAATGTCATTTGTAATTTGTTCTTTAGCAAGTTCTTTTCCGGCTGCAGTTGCAAGCTCTGTAGAAGTCTTACTTGAAAGATTTGTTATAACAGCATCTCTTATTGCCGGTTTAAACTGATTCATTTCTTTTTGTATTGCTTCCATCGGATCAACCGGAGCAGCAGCTTCTCCATGACCACCATGCCCGCCGCCTTTTGTCGGCTCAGCTTCCGGAAAATCAGTATCCTTCTTTGTAACTTCTATTGCTACATTGACTTTCAAATATTTCTTCTGGCTTTCGTCGCAAAGGTTTAAAATAAAATCGCCTAAATCAACAATAATACCTTTTTGTATCTGGTCTTCATCCCCGCCTTCTTCCCCTAGCTCTTCTTGAGATGTATTAAGAGAACCTATTTTCTGGGTTATAAGATTTTCCATTACTACATAGTTAACACCGGCAAATACCACAAACATTATTACAATTGATGATATTGTTAAGATTAAAAACTTTGTAAAGTCTTGTTGACCGTTATTTCCAGCCTTTTCGTTTTCAGCCATACTATTCTCCACTTATACTACATAGTATTATTATATCAATGCGGTTATCAGATTTACCACCATTATTTGATGTATTTATATCCGGCATATATTCCCCGTAACCAACCGTATAAATTCTATCCACTGGCAGCTTTGGGTCTGATTTTACAAATTCCTCTCCAATATTGCCTGCAATAACAGATGCAAATTCCCAATTTTTCATATTTATGCCTTCAGGAATTTTTTCTGTATGCACCTCTATTATAACAGGATTTTTTATTTTTGCCAAAAAATATTCAATACATAAAAGTTTTTCATACAACTGCGGAGTGATTTTTTGAAAATTGTATTCAGGATTTTCAAAAGGAATACGTATAATAATCCCTCTAATATCTCTCTTAATTGCAACACCATCACAATGCGACAGCGCTGCTACAGCAGAAGAATAAATATTGTTTGTGCAGTATTCGTTTAATATATATAAAGGTTCTGCCTGTACAAGACAAATCTGAAATATAATACTAAAAAATATTAATAAACATTTCTTCATCCTAACATAATTAATAAATTATTTGAGAAATTAAATTGCTGCTCTGGGGAATAGTCTGTTGCTTCTATATCCGGATGTATATATAATATTGTTATGGGGAAGTTTGATTTATTTAACAAATTTAACAGTGCCGTTATCGTCATTAATAACAACAAAGAAGCTGTTTTCAGAAATAATGTCTTTAAACGGATATTTCCTGATTACAAAAATCTTGAAAAGTTTTCTCATAAACTTAATTATAATGTTTGCGCACTTGTAAGTAACGATGTTAGTGTGCATTCGCCTATAGTTCAGGCTCTAGCCTCAAATGAAGATTTTTCAGCATATATTACATATCAGACATCAGGAAACGAACTTTTTTACTATGATATGAATTCGACACGCAAAGGACAATATAATATAATAGTGTTTACCGACGTAACGGCAAAGACCAAACTTGAAACCCTTTTAATAAAAAATCAAAACTTCCAGAAAAAAATATCACTGCTTGAAGACGATAACCGGAATTTATCAAAAGTTAAACTTCAAGCACAGTCACAGGCTATGAAGCTTCTTTTACTTAATAATATCTCTAATATTATAAGGGAGTCTATCGATACATCAGTAATATTGAAATCTGCACTTGAAGAACTTGCACAAATGTTTGGCGCATTTAGAGGATATTACGCTGAAGCAGACGGTTCTAAATTTATCATCAGAGAATCTTTAGACAAAAAAGAAACAGGATTAGAAATATCTTTTGACAACGATGTTAATAATTTTATAAAACAAGGGCGGGTTTCTTGCCTTACGTGTATGAAAGAATTTAAGGAAGCCAAACCCTTCAGAGAGATTGTCCAGAGAGTTGTTCTTCCAATTTATCATCTTAATAAATTATTAGGAATAATTGTTCTTTCTACAAAACAAAAAACAAAACTTGATGACACACTTGAAGTTTTAAACGGTGTATCTTCCCAGCTTGGAAATGCAATAATTCAGGCAGAACTTTATAAAAAGAACGAAAAAATGGTCAAAGATTTGACCAAAACACTGGAAGAATTAAAAGATACCCAGCTTAAACTTATTAACTCGGAAAAAATGGCCTCTTTAGGCCAGCTGGTGGCCGGAGTTGCACATGAAATTAATACACCTGTAGCTTCAATAAAATCTAACAATGAAATTACAAAAAAAATAATCGCGCAAATTAAAGATACAGACATCTGCGAATTATTGCAAGAAATAAATGAAATTGATACAGAAGCAATCGCAAGAATTAACCGCCTTGTGGTTTCATTAAGAAAATTCGTAAGACTTGATGAAGCTGAACTTCAGGAAGCAGATATAAATAAGGAAATTGATTTAACCTTAGATTTAATCAGACACGAAACTAAAAACAGAATAGAAATTATTAAAAATTATTCAAAGCTTCCGCCGATAAAATGTTATCCAAATATGTTAAATCAAGTCTTTATGAATATTCTGGTAAATGCAACGCATGCAATAAAAGAGAAGGGAACTATCACTATTGACACAAATTATAAAAATAATAATCTTCTGGTTAAAATTAAAGATACCGGATGCGGAATAAAAGAACCTGACAAAATATTCTTTGCCGGATATACGACAAAGGGAGTTGGAGTTGGAACAGGCTTAGGGCTTGCAATTTCACAAAAAATCATTGAAAAACACAACGGAAAAATAACAGTAAAAACTAAATTAAATGAAGGAAGTGAATTCACTATTACTATCCCGAGTAAGTAGTATTCTTTACAAAATGTAAAGTGCAGTTTTTCAATCTATTATTAACTTTCACGAATATAGTAATTATAATAATAATTAATTTTTGTAAAAATATCTGGTAGAGTAGTTATAAAAATGTCAAAATATGGTATATTAATACTACCGAGATTAAGTGTAAATTTTACCCTAAATAGTAGGGAATGTAACAAAAATTTAACAAATCAAAAGATAAAGGCAATTTAAAATAAAAACAATACTTTATATTACTGTGTAGAAGTAAAAATATGTTTGCATATCGGAGGTAACGTGTATGGCAATTACAGTGAACAGCAAAAAGAAACAAGTCAAAAAAACTTTTCAGGAATTGATTAATGACTTGATGACATCAAGTTCTGAAAAAGTTAGATATAATGCTGCCCGTGTATTAGGAGAAATGGGCGATTCTAAAGCTGTTGAACCGTTGATAGATGTATTAAAAAATGATAAAAATGGTTCTGTTCGTTTATATGCCGCTCGTGCATTGGGCGAATTGGGTGATTCTAAAGCTACCGAACATTTAATTGAGTCTTTAAGAGAAGACCGTAACGTTGATGTTAGAGTTCGTGCAGCACGTGCTTTAGGACGTTTGGGCGGCAAAATCGTTGTTGAACCGCTTGTAGAAGCTCTTAATGATGAAAACTCTCAAGTTTGTATTACAGCAACTGATGCACTTATTGAAATCGGAGATGTTGCAACTGACGCATTAATTAAATCTCTTGATCATGAAAAAGTTAATGTAAGATGCGATGCTACTCGTGCTTTGGGCGAAATCGGCAATAAAAAATGCGTTGATAAAATTATTAATATGTTATATGACGAATGGGTTAACGTTAGAATTTATGCAGTAACTTCTTTAGGTAAATTGAATGATAAAAAAGCTGTTCCTGCATTAATTGATGTTATGAAAAACCGTTCTGAAAACGATTTGGTTAGAGCTGGGGCAGCTGCTGCATTAGGTGTTCTTCGCGATCAAAGAGCTCTTCTACCATTGAGAGAATTAATTATGGAAGCTGAAGAGTTAGGTGAACTAGAAGATACTGCTCTTAAATCTTTCAAAAAGATTATGGCTGCAAACTGGCAGGCTATTCCTGGTGCTACTCAGCAAAAGAAACCTGCTAATTCATTCTAATAAATAGTTAACAATAAAAACGGCCTTGATTAAAATCAAGGCCGTTTTTGTTATGTTACATTGTAACAAAAAGGCAATTTTTTAACTCATAAATACTTTTTATAATAAGAATGGGGATTTATGGGATATCAATTTATAATAAAAAAATTCATACAAAAGCCGGAACTTGGACTCAATGTTAACTTTACAAGATTAACAAGCGGTTCTAAAGATATGAGTATTGCTCTTGCAGAACAAAGTTCAAGGGCAATGCGCAAAGCTGATTTAGGAACAACTGCTTATCAAATAGGAGAGGAATTAACCTCAAAGTTTCCACATGCCAAAACTCAGGTTGATAATATATTTGGACATTTGAATAGCGTTGAAAAAATTACAAATCGTCCGAAGGGTCCCGTATCAATAATAACTAAACTTGAAAGAGGAATAAAACAGGGCAAGATTAACTCTTATGATACAGCTCTTAAATATATAGGAGATGGAGTTGGGTCAAGAATTATTACCAAACCGCTACCTAAATTATCAAAAAATCAGATTAAAGCGATGATTAATGACATGAGAATAAATGGAAGCCCATTGAGTTCTTCCGAGAAAAAATTACTTCAAAAATATATTTACAATCAGCCAATGCCACAGCAAGATGCAGACAAAGCTTTTCCTTTATTTGAAAAATTTGCACAGCCGCTAATTGAACAGCGTTCTAAGCAGGTTGTTGATGATTTATCTATTTCTATAGCTGCAAACAGAATTAAAAAGGGAGAGCTTTCTATACATCAAATTAAAGAACAGGGCCTTCTCAAAGAAGAGCTAATAAACCGTTTAGAAACCGAAACTATTGAAGATTTAGAAGTTCTGCTTATAAATAATTACAGGGGCGGACATGGCTTGCCGGAATTTAGCAGCAGACAGATACAAGCGTTGAGAAAAATTTGCGGAAATAATGTTATAATAAATTCCAGACCGGATTTAGCCGGTTACAGCAAGTTTCCTAATTATAAGTATACAAAAGAGGAAGTGAAAAAATTTGCAGTAAAAGCTTCCGGATATAGAACTGCACAAATGAATATAATACACTCCAACGGTGTAAGAGGAGAGCTTCAGTTCAGAGGGCCTCTTACAAACTACTTTGGAGAATATGAACATATTGCATATGATTTAAGACAGGGTAAAAATACATTAGGACCGCTGTTTAATGATTACAAACGTGAAATTTCAAAACTGCCAGATTGGAAATATGAAAAATATAATGCTTATCTTGAAGGATGTTATAATTATTATTACCGTCTTGAATTGGGCTTACCCGCAGCAAAACCAAAACTTCCTAAAGGTTTTAACAAAGTTTTATCTGAAGAAAATATGAAAAAACTTCACGAAGCCAATGAAAAAAGACTAAGCGAATTAAAAACAGGATTTAAAGCGCACTTTGAAGAAGTTGCATAACCGGAGTTATATATGATAAAATACGATATTAAAAAGATTAGTGAAAAAAATATAAGGATGATACCAAGAAAAATGGTAGAAATTTCTGAACAAATAAATCAAATTACCGCAAAAATGAAAGGCCGGATTGAGAAAGAAATACCTGATACTGGCTATTTTAGAAACTTTGCGGAAGATTTTGAAAACAAAAATAAAAATATATATGCAAGAGCAATATCAATGAGCATTGAGAAAGATGAAAATATTGACGGTCACGCACTGCTTCTGCTTTCTGCACTTCATCCGTCTATGAATATTGATGCTTCATCAATGCTTGTCTGCGGAAAACGCGATGACATTTTAAGCTTTATGAATAAAGAAAATTTTACAAAAAAAGTTGAGGAAGAAATTATCAAACTTTCAGATTCTTTAAAAAGGATTTAAAAAAAAAGAGGGTAAATACCCTCTTTTTTTTATATTACATCTTTATCAAAATTTTTATACTCTCTTTATCTTTATTTGCTTCAAAGGCTTCTATTGCATCATCTATACTATAAATTCCGCTTATAAACGGTGTAAAGTCAATTCTTTTATTCTTTAAAAGCCGCAAAGCCGGCGGGAATTGACCGCAGCGGGAGCCAAGTACAGTTATTTCATCTATTACTATTGGTGCAAGGTTAAGTTCTTTTCCAGATGCAACAGTACTTTTTAAAACCAGAACTCCTCTCGGTTTTGTAAGTGACATTGAAGTTTCAAACCCCGATGCTGTTCCGGTTGCTTCAACAACAACATCATATATTTTCTCTGGAGTAAATGAGTTTAAAAGTTGTGTTTTTACTCCTTGCGCAGAGGCAATGTCTAATTTATTCCGGTGTTTGCCGACAAGAAGCACATCAAGATTCTGAGCATTCAGCGTCAGAGCTGTAGTCAGCCCTAATTTTCCATCCCCTAAAACAACAACTTTTTGCATTGGCTGTATATGAAGCTGTTCTGTAATTTCACATGCAGCAGCAAGAGGTTCTACAAAAACAGCCTGCTCATCTGTCACATTATCCGGAACTTCAAATAAAACATTAACAGGCATTGTCATGTATTCTGCAAAACACCCGTCTTTTCTCCAGATACCAAGGGTATGTCTATTCGGACAATGGCGGTAATTCTTTTGAGCACACCACTCACACTCAGGGTCATTACATCCATAGCTTATTTCTGCTACAACCCTTTTGCCAACCCATGATTGGTCAGCTCCATTTACTTCTTCTACAATCCCGACAAACTCGTGTCCAAGTATGCCAACATATCCCATATAGCCTTTTGTAATTTCAAAATCTGTATTACAAATCCCGGCCAGAGTTACCCTTATAAGAGCTTCACCTTCTGCTGGAACAGGCTTCTCGTAATTCTTATCAAGTTTCAATTCATTATCAAATACAATTGCTTTCATAAACCAACCCCCCTCGTATTTTAAACATAGCATAAATATTGCACTCTGGGTTTAGATGTAAAAAACTCTTTACAATTCTTAGGTTAGTTTTAAAAATGGTGTAATATATTCTTGTACTCGATTTTGAAACAAGGCTGTAAGGCTGCGTAGGAGAAATCTTCCAAGGGTATGAGGGATTATAATCCCCTATGGATAATAGTTTTAGGAGGTTAGAGATGCGGCATTGCTGTCAATTTAACCCTGATGATGTTTATTATCTCAGGGAAAATAATTTGTTTTCTTCAAGAAAACTTTCAATAGGTTTTTGTCCTATCTGTTCAAAGCCGGTTTGCGAGCTTGTTGAATGGAGATTTGACGGAATTATGCATAAAACTTCTGTATCAGGTATTAAAGCAAACGATTTGATGATTAAACATAAGGACGAAATTGTTTATTCACTAAGAGAGTATAATTATTCAAAAATCAAGTCAAAACCTTTCGGCTGGATATTTGGAATTAATAAATCCGTAAAATCAGGAAATGGAGAAAAAATTAAACAGTATGCTTCTGATTTTTACGGGAACAAAGAATTAATAAAAAGTTTTTAATATTTTTCGACCGGAGACTCTCGTTTCACCTTTCTCTCTCTCGTTATACTCCTGTACATTTAACCCTTTCTCCGGTCTTTTTCTTTGTGCTACGGGAGACAAAAGTATAACTACAAGCTTCATCATAAACTAAAAGTCTCCCTCTTTTGTAAAACTACAAATATAACGCGAGATTACACATGTAAAAGAACTCAGGCAACGGAGATTATGGCTAAAAAAACTAAAAAACAAATTGTAAATGAAAAGCACATAGAACTTTATGACAAAACTTTGTCTGTTTTGGATTTCTTATTGACTGAATTTGCACATGACATTAAATATGCAGAATTTGAATATCTTGATATCCCCAAAAATACACTTGCTACAATGGATTTTATTATTTCCTCAATTACGAAAGTACAGAAGGGGCAAAGACTTGCACTCGGATTAGATAACGAAATGGCTGAAAATGAAGAACCGCAAATTAACATCATTGAAGGGCTTTCTGAGGAAAAAATATGATACGTGTATTAATACCTTCTGATAAAGAATTTTTATCTTATAAAGATGAGTGCAAAAAGTTATATACAAGAGTGCAGGATAAAATTTGCGACCCAAACTCTTTTGAATTTATTTGTACAAAGACTCTCTTTTATATGTTTATTGATGATACAGTTCTCGTAGGTGCTATTTATTATTTTATTGATGAAGACGAAAAACTCTTTCTAAACGGATTTTCAAAAAGAAAAATGTTTCGCCAAAACCTTGAATGTCTTAAGCTTTCTACCACATGGTTTAATTGTGATATCTATGCAGAAGCCCAAAATCGTGCGTCTGCACTATGTCTTTTAAAATGCGGATTTATAAGATTAAATAATAATACTTTTAGGAAAACTACCATCGATACCAGCGGCCTAAAAGGCAGACTTCTTTCTTAGCCAGATGCATACGAAACAACACTTTACGCAAGCTTGTAAGATTGTCAAATAAAGAAACCTTCTCTTTATACTTTTTAGCATAATCAAAGATAAGGTTTTTAGGATAATCAATTTCAAAATTATTATACCAGCTTGATAAAAGCATTCCCAGAAACCAGCCGCTTTGACGTACGACACGTGTTTTTACCAGAGGATTTAATTTATCTTGAAAGAATAAGCTTCCATTAATCCTTGCTTGACAGGGTTTATCTATAAAAGCCGCAACTCTATAACCGTTCTTCAATAAAAGCTGAGATAATCCAATCTCATAATTTAATATTATATCATCCTTATGGTTTTGTTTTTCAATACTTGACATAAAGTTCTTAAATAAATTGGATCTAAACACATCTTTTTTAAACACCATAAAAAAGCTTTGTATGTGGAAATCAACATCAATACAAAGACTGTTCATTCCCCAGAAATCACATTGCTTATTCTCCATCTCGCTAAAAACTTTGTCTAATGAATATAATGGTCCTATACAGCTGTCGTTTGCAAAGATTAATTCATCGGTATCATCTGGTATATGGCTAAACCCGCGTTTATATGATCCAAAATCGTATTCGCCATGCGGAGTTGCAATAACAAGTTTAACCAGAGGCTGTACTTTTGAAATTTCTGACTCAGGAAGATTTGAATCTGACACAAAGATTATTGTATCAGCTACCTTTCTCAATTCTTTCAGATAATATAATACATATTCTTGAATCGAATTATATTTATCATAATGAGCAAATACTACTGCTCTATGCATATCTTTTTCCCCATGGTTTTTTCTTTTTTATCTTTAAAGTCATACCTAATAGTCTATACTTATGACAATCCCAGATTTCTTCATATGAGAATAAACGATGATACCACTTTACAGTTAATTTTTTATAAATCTTAGCATCAACCTTTGCAATTGGATTAAACTCAATTTGACTTGATGACAAACTGCCATAATGATAAATAGTACATCCGCAAATTCTATAATTTTGCCTTTTCATTCTCTGACAGTGGGTAAAAATCCAACTGTCGCCGTATACTATCTTTATTTCATCAGGAATCCTGTTATAAGCCTCTTTAAAGAAAAACATTGCTATCCCGTAATAATCATCCATAAAATTAGTCGGTTCTAAGTAGATATTCTCCTTTTGAGGATGACAAAATGTTTCAGGAAGCGGTTCAATCCCCATTCCGTTTACACCAACTATTCCCATTTCACTGCTCATACTGGACGCAACATCTCCGCAATAGTTTTCAGGAAGAATTATATCGTCATTTAATAATGCCACGATTTCTGTTTTGGCTTTTGCGACACCTAAATTCCACGATGGATTTACAAATAAGTTTTCTTCTGGAGTTATAACTGTAAGCTTACTGCTGGAGTGTTTGAAACCTATCAAAGAATTATCTATAAGGAGAATTTCAGTAACAGCTGTATCACGTTCAAGTGCTTCTATGAGTTTTGTTAGTATCTCCTTATTTTTCTGAAGCGTAGGAATAACTGCTGTAACTCCTGCTATTTTTTTTTCAGTCATTATTTTACTCCGTTTTTATTACTTTTGTACAACATGTTATCACAAACAATCATTTTATAATCGTTTTTGACACTTATCAGCTATTCTTATCGCATAGGAGGTTAAATGGTAACTAGAATTAGGATAATCTACAAAAAGTATGAAGGACGACACAATGATATTTGATGATAAATATTTTATAGGACGTAAAATTAAAAGTTTTAGAAAGAAAAGAGGGCTTACTCAGACAGAGTTAGCAGAAAAGATTGACCTGAGTGAAAAACATATTAGCAAAATTGAAGCCAGTATTCACGTACCATCATTATCAGCGTTCTTTAAAATTGCAGAAGCACTTGAAATTGGTATGGAAGAGTTCGGATTTGAACTAAAGACTGATGGCAATCCTGATAGAGAAGAATTAATTAAATGCATCTTTGATTCAACGGACGAAGAAATAAAACTTATTTTGTCTGTTGTGAAATGCTTAAAAGAAAATTTACATAAGTTTAACTAATATTAAGAGAAATATTTATAAGCAGCTATTTGTCGTATAAATTACGGCTTTATTTTTACATAGCTTTACGTATGATTTAACAGGAGCGCAGCTCCAGAAAGGATTATTATGTCTTTTGAGTACATTATTGAAAAAGATAACTCTACAAAAAAATTAAGCACAGAAGAAGAATCAATTCTTATAAAAAAGATTTCATCAAAATTTTCAGCACTAAATTCAGAACGCGCACATAACCTCGAGATGGCATCCAATCTGGCAAATGAAATCTTTTTTAAAAACGATTTCAAATCTATTTCGGATAAATCTCAAAAATGGAAAGCAAAAGTCAAAATGTGCAAAACATTTATGTTTTACCAAACGCTCAAAGCCTTTATCTGGAGAAATACTTATGCAAATGTTAATTCTATGTTTGACGTGTCGGGAGAAAATCACGACTCAAATAACGCCTCAAACAAACAAAAAGCAATGCTGGTTGACATTCTTGAAAAAATGGGTTATCAGAGAACCTGCGACCAGATTATCGATCACGCTTTACTTTATGGTGAATTAATCTCTTTTACTGCCTGGAAAAAGAACTATGAAGAATACAGAAGACCTATAGATTTCTTTAAAAATTTGTTCTCTTCCGATGTACAGAAACTTCCGCTTATTCTTGATGCAATTGCAAAAGGTAAAAATTTCTGGGTTGATACAAAGAAAATCTACGACAATCCATACATTTATCCGGTAGATCCTGCCGATTTAGTTTTTGACACATCACAGAAAGACAATTGGGACAGCTGTCCTAAAATTTACAGAACTTACAAAACTCCTTCAGAAATTATTAATAACAAGTATTACTCTTTTTCAGAAGAAGAAATTGAAGAGATAAAAAAACTTGTAAATGATAACAGTTCTAAATATTTAAAAACTCAGGATCAAATTGTTAAAGGCTCTACTGTAGAAGTACTTGAGCACTGGGGAGATTTAAAACTCTCTGACGGTACGCTGCTTAAAAATTGGCATGCCGTCGTTATTGGGCGAAAATATCTGGCACTTTTCGGTAAAAATGAAGGGATTATAAATCCTTTCTCATACGGGGCATTTATAGTTGACCCTGAAACTAAGCGAGGTATTAGCCCACTATATTCTGTTTTATCGCTTGCTCATTTTCAGGAAGAGCTTTTGAATAGAACATGCAACCTTCAAGCCTTAAGCGAAAATCCTCCGCTTCTTGCTCCAGAAGGTTTCTTTGATGAAGATGAAATTAATCTGTATCCTGGTAAAATTATTGAATATGGAGATAATCTTTCACCTTCCGCTGCATTTCAACAGCTTACGTTTAACCCGGGAGTTTTCCTTCAGGATATATCTTTCTTAAATGACTTAATGGCAGAAGTTTCAGGTATTTTCCCTAACATGGTGGGGGCAGTGGAAACAACTTCATCCAAAACAGCCACTGAAATTAATACTAAAACACAAGGTCAGATGACAAGACTTTCTATGATTGTTGATACTATTAACCAGGATTTGATTATTCCAAATGTAGAAAAGGTTGCAAAGCTCTGCGCCGATTTCAAATCAGGAGTTGAAACAATATTTGTAAACCACGAAAACCAGCAGGAAGTTATAGAAGTTGATGACTTTACGCGTCAAGGTGAATATAAATATATGTACGCAGATTCGTCTATGACAACACAAAAATCAGAACAAGCTGATTTAGTTGTACAAGCTATAGAAAAATTTGCATCACTAATCCCCCTTAATCTGCAAGAAATATTTGTCTGGTATTTTGAACAAAAAGGTGTAGATAATCCAGAACGATTCCTTGGAGGGGTAAATGCTGAGATAAATAGTACTTTGCCTGTCAATGAAATAACAAACGTTCCTCAAAAAAAAGGAGTATACTATGGCTAATAAAATTCTAAAAGGCGGTATAAGTAATTACATATATAGGTGGGATACTAATGCCGGTGCGTGTGATAGTTGTCAAGAACTAAATAACACTATTTATAATTCTGAAAATGACATACCGGAAAAACCACATCCAAACTGCAAATGTTCAGTTGAAATGATTGAAGAATATGTATACCACGGAACAAATGCGAAAATACCAAAAGGATACAAAGAAATAGACAATAATTATAGTGAATTTAAACATGCCAGACAAAAATCAAATTATTAATAAAATAAACAGCCCGAATGCAAATGGAATATATAATATCCAAAAATAACAATAAAATACCCGAACAAATAATTTGTAGTTTTTGTTGTTTATAAGCAAAGTATTTTTTATTGGGAAACGAATTTTATTATCAATGACGATAAAAATTATCAAACTTAAAAATATCAAAAATAAAACTGCATTGTAATGAACATAAATTGATAAAAGCCCGACAAAAGCAGAAAAATCAGTAATTTTATTAGTAAAACAATACAAGATCACAATAAAAATTATTATATAAACAATTCCTGCAATTAAGGTAGTTTTCTCTCTTTGGCTTTCTAACAATAAAAAAAATGGGATTGATAAGAAACAAATTACTAAAAGGGTTGTCAAACCGAAAGCCACAATACTAAAAAATAACACTGCTAAAATATCACCAAACAATAACTCTTTAATGCCTGGGATTAAGATAAGCAGCATACACATAAAATTTACAAATCCTATGAGTGCCAGAAAATTAGCGCTCAAACGATTTGGCAAGTCTGAAAAATATTCTTGTAACTTCATAGATGAATTATAGCATATTTAAATAAAACCAAGAAAGGAAAAATTATGAAAAATAGAGGATTTATTGACGATGGAACAACACAATCCTGGGGAGAGTTTACAAAAACAGATTTGCTAAAAAAAATTTACAGAAACAAGAATTTAGAAAATATGAGCGAAGAAGAAGTTAACCAAATGTTAGAAGATTTAATTTAATCTTATCGCTCTATTCCACGCATAAAATAAAAAAGAAAGGACGTTTTATGGAAGAAATTCAAGAAAAAGATACTTTTCAAGAGCCGGTACCCGATAACTCTGCAGAAGTATCACAAACCAAAGAAGGACAAGCTGAAAATGCCCCTTCAGAACTCATTTTAGGTAAATTCAAGTCCGTCGATGAGCTCATGAAAGCTTATGAGAAACTTGAGAAATTTCAAGGTTTACAATCACATGAACTCGGGAAACTCAGACAAAATTCCAGTATGCTTGATAACATCACGAAAGCTTGGACGGAAAGAGATAAAATCTTTAACGCTAAAGAAGCAATTGAAGCAGCTGCGAATAAATACAACACCCCGGAGTATTTTCAAGACCCGATGTTTCGAGAAATTTACAAAGAAGCTTACAAAGCCCTTGGAGCAAACCTTGATGCAGATAAGTTTGTCAGTCTAATTGAGAACTATGTAACATCACGAATTTATGCACTTGAAAAAACAAAGTCCGCGCAGAATGAAACTGAAAAAGCAATAGGCTCTATGAGCTTTTCACAAAACAAAACTAATTCAATAACACCACCGAGGAAAAGACTTGATGAGATGACACCTAAAGAAGTTGATGATCTTCTTGAACGTCTAATTTAGTGTGCTACGCACGTAGACCAATGGCCGGATGGCAAAAGCAAGATTTCAATAATACATTTCAACACCTAGCCATCCTCAAAGAGCTTTGCGCAAACTCTGTTGCCATAACGTGTGCTACGCACGTAAATATCACAAAAAGGAGAAATTTATGACTACAACAAAACAGATGATTGTAAACGCTTTTACTAAAGCTTTCAACAAACATTTTTACAACGAGCTTGTTATTGGTAAGCTCGCACACTCAGAAATGAAAGACCATATTAATAAAGGTGACGAAGTCGATGTCACCATGCCTGGTCTTGTTACATTATTCGACTATGACGGGGGAGATCTTCCTACTGCCGAAGCAGCAACTGTTTCTACCTGTAAAGTTAAAATAGATAGAGGCAAAGCATTTCACTTTGAATTATCCGAAATGGAAGAACAAATGATGCAGCGTTCAAGTGATAATCCTGAATCACAGGTTGAACTTGCTAAAGACTACACTAATGATGCGATTAAACAATTTGCAGCTGCTGTAGATGCTTCTTACGCTAATCTTTATACAAGAGCCGGACATTATCTGGATAATAGCGGAGAGGCAATCACCCTTAGTGCAGAAAATGCAAAAGATATTCTCGCATACATGCAGGCTAAATTCCAGCGTGGTGATGGTAAAGGTCATACAAACTGGCTTGACGGCTCGATGGTATGCGTTATTCCGCCGGAATATCAGTTCTACCTGGGTAAAATGGATGAACTTAAATATACTGAAACAGGTAAAGATGAAATAAAAAAAGGATATATAGGAACTCTTTGCGGATGGGAAATACTTGTTTCTAATAATATTGCACAGCCGGAAGACGGTGTATTTTATCCTTTATTTGGTGTAAAAGGCAAAACTCTTGCAGGAGGTATTTCTTCTGATTTAAATACTACTTACTACACTCCGGAAAAGAACTTTAACACTTGCTATAAAGGTTATGGTTTATATGGAGTTGGTGCTCCAAGAGCAGATTATTTAGGAACTGTAAAAGTTGCCGCTCAACTTTCTATAGCATAATAATTTTACATTATAAAAATTGAAAGGAAAATTTATGACAAGAGATATCATTGATGTTCAGTACCCGACACTTGATCATACAGAATCAATTGCAAATATCGGAATTACAAAAACTACAGTTACACAAGCCAATGGGATTACAATTGCTGATGCTTTCTCTAACAAGAACAATTCTTTATTTATAGTGATTGAGAATACTGCTACAAGCTCATTGCTTACTGTAAAAGCAGGTGATGCATACCCTAATTCAATGCTTGGCGATATTGTTATTGAACTGCCGGCAGGTGTATCTGCTATACAGCTTCAAGATTTGTCACGTTTCGAAAAGGCAGACGGTTCTATTGATTTAGACTTTGCAGAAGGCTTTAAAGGAAACATTTACGCAATTGCTAAATGGGCTGGCGTAAGGGAAGCCGCATAAAAACATTCAAGCAGGGGAAAATCCCCTGCTTTTTATTCAGAAAGGATACTTATGTATAAGATTAAATTTATACCAACAGGCCATGTATTTATACTGCCGGAAAGTGAAGCTAAAAGATTAAAAAAACAAAACCCGAATGAATATCTTATCTTAGAGAAAAATGGCAAGAAATACAAAGATAAAATCGGAGCATTAAAAAATAACAATCATGAAAAATTTATCTTATCAAAAGTATTAGATAAATAGGAGGTAAACAATGAAAAGTTTACAAGATTTTCTTGATGCTCTGGGAAAAAGAGAATCCGGAGGCTGTTATAAAGCATTCAATAAATATGGATATGCAGGAAAATACCAGATGGGAGAAGCTGCACTTATTGATGCTGGATATTATAAAAAGAATACTAACTATAACAATGATTGGAGCGGAACTTTTAACGGAAAAGACGGAGTTTATTCTATACAAGATTTTCTTAACAATCCGGCTGCACAAGAAAATGCACAGATAGCATTTAAAAAACGTCAATGGCTTTACCTTAAAGCTGTTGGCGCACATTTATATACAGGAAAAATAATTAACGGATATACAATTACCCAATCAGGACTTCTTGCTGGAGCACATCTTAAAGGTGCAGGAGGAGTAATTGAATACCTCAAGTCTGATGGATTAAAAAATCCTAAAGATGCATTTGGAACCTCTGTAGAAAGCTATATTAAAAACTTTGCAGGATATGATGTATCCTATATTTGTAAATAAAGGAGATTTTATGACAATTACGTTATTAGATTTGTATAACACGGCTGCTACTCAGGAATGGTCAATGTATGATAATGATGCAGCTTCAAAAGAAGAGTTTGAGAAATCTCTGGTTCTTTCGCTAAATAAAGCAGTATCAGAAATTCTATATTCTTACCCGTTTAGTTTTAGAGAACGTACGCACGTAATTATTACAGTACCTAATATAAAATCATACGCTATTCCATGCGGACTTATTAAAAGAGATGAAACAGGTAATTATTGTGTTAGAATAAATTCAAAACAACTTTGCTTTACAAAAGACATTCCTGAAGAAACTTTCGGAATACCGGAAAAATTCTATATACGAGGGGATAAAATAAATTTTTCACCTACTCCTAAAGAAAAATGCATTATAACAATTGAATACATTACTCTTGCTATTGGAGAAAATATAAAAGGAGAAGAAATTTATAGTCTTAAGGAAGATACTGATTCTTTAATAGTTCCTCCACACCTTGAGGAACTTGTCAAAAATGCTATTATTTCAAGAACTATGTTGAACTCTATAGCATCAGAGGGCGATGAGAATTATTCAGCCTACAAAAAACAGTCAGAAACTGCATACAGATTGTTAATTAAGTACTCAAAGGGGGTGGGGCTGGATAAAGCGGTAACAATTTAGACACAATAAAAAGCCCTCAAATGGTAAAGCAGTTTTAAAACGGTTTTACACAAGGGCTGAAACTTTCTAAGATGTAAGATTATATAATATAAGAGAGTAATATTTTTTTACTTTTTAAATTTGGTTATAACTATGCGATGAAGTTGTTGCCAAATCTGTTAGCTCCATAGAAGAAAGATTCCTGCATTACCTGCTGCAAGTTTCTTTTTCTTACGATTTTATTGCCGACTTTTGTATTGGCAATATCTTCAACTGATTTTGCGTAGCAAGATGTAACAAGAGAATGAAGATATTTAACAACGGTTGTTTCTTCTTCCGCTTTTTCCGGAGCAACTGTTTCTACTGCTTCAAATTCGTTAAAGAAGTTATTGATTGATTTGATTTCTTCATTTGAAATTGTTTCTGTAGTGAATAACATCTTTGCTCTTTCCTCTCTTATTATCTCTTATGCATATATAAAGTATCTAACTTTTAAAAAATTGCCTTTTGGGGGGCATTATATTAAGAAATGTAAAGTTCAACTTAAAAAACACTGATTTTTGTAATAATGCTTCATCAAAAAGTACAGAAAGGACAAAATAATGCAAAGAACCGCATTGATATGCAACAATTTTTCGGGAATAAACAGAAGTAGTTCTGTTTACTCTTCATCAGTAATCACGGCATCGGACATGCAAAATGTAGAGCTCTTCGCAACAGAGGTTAATTCCGGTGTCGGGATTCGTACATCTAAAGGAAATGTAAGCGTTTGCAACTTAATACCTGAAGATGAAAATGTTATTAATATATTTGAAAGTATACAAAAGGGGGTGACCCATTTTTTTGTTCATACAGAAAATAATTCTGAGGGGAAAATATATCTTTTTTCACCTTCCGGAGGGACTCTTGAGCTTAAAGTTTCAGGACTCAGTCTGACATCTGTTTCATCAGCGACAGATGTTTCACAGGGTTGGTCAGATTTATGGGTATTTTCAAATTCTGAAGAAATACTTAGTATTGAACTCGGGAACTTTAATGATGAAGGTGAACTTGAAGAAGTCAAAATGATGGAGTTGAAAGATGCCGATGAGAGAGATGTCAAAGGGTTAGGAGTTGTTATTTTTGCAGGAAGATTATGGATATTTGACGGACAGGTTTTATGGTATTCCGTACAGGAGAATATTTATGATTTTTCTACTTCAAATGCTGAAATAACAACATCAGCCGGATATATAGAATTTGTTAAAAATATAACCGCTATTTATCCTTATTTAGGTACACTGGCAGTCTTTCACAATAACTCTTCCTGCTTGATTTCTAGAGATGAAGATGATTTTTCGTTCTATAAGACGTTAGATTTCCCCGGCGGGTGTGCCTCTTATAACTCTGTAGTCTTTCATGGAACTGAACTATATTTTTATGACGATACAAAAAAGGGAGTATTTTCTTTTAAGCAGGTTATAAATGGAGATAGAACTCTGGGAAATAATATCGCTCTTGATATTCAGGACGAATTATTTAAAATCAAAACATCTATAATACACTCCATAAAAACTTTATCAGTGGTGACTTCTGATAGGAATGAAGTCTGGTTTTTAATTCCAGATGGAAATGAAACAAATTCTTTAATAATGATCTATGATTACATTCGAAAATGCTGGGTTAAGCGTAAATCTCAAAAAATAAATTGTTTTGCAACAATTGGCGGAGTTTTATATTCTGCCGGTAAAAAAATTTACGAAGAATATAATTCTACGAGTTTTGACGGTGAATTTATAGAAGCATTTTATAAGTGTACCCCGCTTAATCTCGGGAATGAAAATTCTATAAAAATATTATCATTCCCCCCAAAAGTCACGTTGGATATGTATTACAGCAACAGCTTCTATATTGAATACACCAAAAATTATGATTCGATGAGTTCTAAAACACGTTATGTAAAAGCTAAAAGTTTAAAAAATTCTCTGTATTTTGATATCGGCAGATGGGATTTAAGTTACTTTCCGCGCAAAGATATCAGTGCAATAAAAAGCCTGCCGGCATCATTCTTTAGAACCCTGCAAATAACATTATTAACTAAGAACCCCGGCGATGATTTCTGTATAAGAAACATTGAATTCGGGAAAATTAAAGTAAAAACTGTATAAGTAATTTATGAAAGGATTACAGCATGGGAAAACAATCACAGAATTCAACTAGCACAACCAGTAAAATTTATGGAAACACAACAACTAATAATCCATACGCATCAGCTACAACAAATAATTCGGGAACAACAGCAAATTTTCAGCCCGGAACAGCATTAGATTCAATTTATAATTTTGTTAATAAAAACATGGATTCGCTTCTGGATGAATATCTAAATCCAAATTTAAACTCAACAACTAATCAGGCAAAGCTTAATGCATACACTAATAAACTTAATAGTGAAACATATAAAAATCTTGAAAACAATATTATAAACCCACTTTCTAACAGAAATATGGTTCGATCATCACAGGCTACTGATTTATATAAAAATTTATCAGACCAGAATGCAAGCTCTCTTTCTTCATACATAAATGATTTGCTCGCAGACTCTCAAGAGAATACCGCATCTATGATGAATAACCTTCTTGCTGCATATATGCAGGGTTATAATGTAATCTCTGACATGCAAAATCAATCATTACAGACAAGTGCTGGGAATGGAACAACAACGACAAATTCTTCTTCCAGCTCCAATGGTTTAGGGATGTCAACTGATTCTGCCGGAAAAATTGTAAGTATACTGGAAAAAGTCTTAAGTATGTATTCGGGTACATCAATGTGATGAGGTGAGTATTTTGAATAAAGACTTTTTATACAAATATGCACCTGCAATACTGATGTGTATTGCACTCATTTTACAATATAACCTCTTTGTAACGCCAGAAAAACTTGAACAAACCCATAGAGAAATATTAACCGAGGTATCACAGGTTTATATTACAAAATCGGAGTTTGGCAATATGAAAGAACAGATTATTGATATCAATAAAAAGCTGGATAAAATTTATGACACTTTAATTAACGAAAGGAGCTCAGATGGCATTAACTGAAATTGAATACGGCTCTCTTGCCTCGTCTGAAATTATGAATAATAACTTTCAATACCTTGATAACAGAATAAGCAGCGTATCTGAAACTGTTTCGACCAATCAGGCAGGAGTAAATTCCAATATTGCAAGTATAAATAGCACACTTACTTCTATGAGTGAAGAAATCGACGCCGATATAGAAGAAATTAATAAAAGCCTTGAAGAAACTATTGCAAAATTTTCTGAAAACGGAATATTCACAACGACATACGTAAATGGAACATCGTGGTACAGAGAATATTTTTCAGATGAGAAAAAAGAAACAAGAGTTTGGTTAGAGCAGGGCGGACTTTGCGCCTCTAGAGGTACTGCAACTTTCATTAAAGCATTTAGGGACGCAAATTATTCACTTACACTTGGGACACACAACTGCAACTATGAACACGGCGGCATTTCGTCCAAAACAGCCGGCAATTTTACGCACTATGACGGCAAGGGTTGGAGCTATACTGTTGAATGGTATGCTTGCGGCATTTAATTTTAGGAGGATAAAATGGCATTTAATATTGATGAAAACGGGAATATAACTCTGATTCAGGGCGATAGCGGAAGCTTAGTTATTAATGGTCTAAAAACTGATAAAAATTACACTGTTTTTTTTGCAATTCAAGACTCCAACCGTAAACCTGTCGGAAATGAATTACAAGTTAACACAAATAAGGCATCGTCTATTGTTTTTGAGCTCACAGGGGATTTTACCGATTTATTAACAGTACCACAAAATGCAAGTTGTGAAATTTACTATTATGGAGTTAAATTATGTTCGGATAGCACATTTGAGGATACATTATTAATTGGTAATGGAGATATCGGCAGTCTTAATACAATTACTGTTTTTCCAAAGAAAGTTGAAGGTGCCTAATGGTTGACATTAATAAGAATACCAATTGTCTTGCAATCAATGTTTCCTCTGGTTCTAATAAACAAAACAGCACACAAGCAAACTGCGATGCAATTTCATACTATAGTGAACTTTCCAGACAGTGGGCTGTAAAACTCGATGGAACAGTTGATGGGAATGAAAATAGTGCAAAATATTACGCACAATTGGCAAATTCTTTTGCAATTGATGCAGAACAGGCAAAAGACAGCATTCTGGATGATACAGGTTTTATTGCGATATCAGCGGATTTAACAGGTGCTAATAACATAGGAACCTGTGCTGATAATATTAGCTGCATACAGGATGCCGCTTCAAATGCACAAATTGCAGAAGCTAAAGCCATAATTGCAGCTGAGCAGGCGGCTCTGGCGCAGGAATCAGCAACGGAAGTTAATAATGTATTAGCTAACTCTGCAAATACAGATTTTTCTAATATAACAGACAATGCAAAAACTGTTATAAAAGAAAATGGAGGAGTCTGGGGGTTTATACAGGGAGATATTTCAGAGCAAACAGACTTAAGCGAAACTCTTGAAACAAAAGCCGATGTTGACTTAAGTAACTGTACAAAACCGTATATCACAGAAACATATTGCAGCGGTGCTTCCTGGTATAGAATTTGGTCTGATGGCTGGTTTGAACAAGGCGGGCAGGTTGGGGTTGCAAATGGAAGTGGAGGTACGACCATTGCTTTGATAAAAAACTATTCTGATGCTAATTACTGCCTGCAAGTAACTAGCATCGCCACCAGTATAACATGGGTGCAGATGGCAGATGCACATATAGTTAACAAAACAAATTCAAGTTTTCGAGTTATTGCAAACTTAAATAATAACTCGGCAAATTGGTATACATGCGGATATTAAAATTTTGAATTAAGGAGAGGATAAAATGTCATACAAATTAGAACAACCATATACTGATATTGAAAAAGCAGATTTTATTGTTGAATATAATCACAAGAAAAATCTCAAAATAGTTGAAAATAATAATACAATTTTTGCACTTGAAGCAAATGAAATAATGGGTACTGATGGTAAGCCGATCATCAACCCTAATTATGAAACAGAACTTGCACAAAAAGAAGCTGAACGCATTGGTAAGTTAACCTGTACAAAGAGAAATTTTGCTCTAATGCTTCAAAAGCTCGGCGTCAGCTACAGTCAGTTAAAAGAAATTATTGCTACTAATGAGCAGGCCCAACTTGAGTGGGATTTATGCGTAGAGTTAGAACGTTCAAATCCTCTTCTTGACACTATGGCTGCAGAATTGAACATAACTCCTGAAACATTAGATAAAATGTTCAAATACGTTAATGGAGAACTTGAAGTATTTCCGGAGGCTCAACACAATGCTTGAGTATTACACTAACCATAAAGCCGGAATTTTTTTTGATGATAATCCCCATGTTTGTATAAGATACTACATTCCATCAATGACAGAAGAAGAACGAAAGTCAATTGAGAAGTATCCGTTTATTAATAAAAAAAATCTACAGGTTAGGTTATGTGATTACCAAAAAGATAAAACGTACAATTTTGGAATACCCAAAGGGTACTGCTATGACGGGGCTTCTATACCCCGTCTTTTTTGGCGTGTTATAGGCTCAAATACGGACAACCGTTTCTTGATTCCTGCACTTGTTCACGATGTTTTATGTGAAAATCACAACTATGTAGACAATGACAGAAATTTTTCTACAGAAGTCTTTAATGCACTTTTAGAAGCGAGTGAAGTTAACGCTTTTAAAAGATTTTGCATGAAAAAATCAGTAAATTGTTATCAGAGGTTTTGCAAATGGTAAAATACAAGTTATTAGATAAACAGCGGGAATTTATCGAAATTCCTCATTCAAATTCACTTGATGTAGCGATTTATCAGGGAGGATATGGATCTGGAAAAACCTGGTGCGGCTCACTATTAGGAATTTTGCTTGCAAAAAAATATCCAGGCTGCCGCGGTCTTGTCGGAGCAAAAGAGTATGAATTGGTCAGGAAAACGACTCTGGTTTCTTATCTCGACCATTTAGAAAATCTCGGCTATATTATGGATAAAGATTATACCTACAATAAAGTAGATAAAATTATCAAATTTTCTAACGGCTCCGAAATACTCTTTTCAGCTTTGGAAGATCCTGAGAAGTTTAAATCATTGAATTTACACTGGGCTGAAATTGAAGAAGCCTCGCAGATTACAGATTCCTCTTTTAAACAGTTAATAGGACGCCTAAGAAATACTTACAGAGGCAAGAACTGGGTAGATTTCCGCTACCGTCTTTTCGGCCACACAAACCCGCAGGCTGACAAAGGATGGATATGGCAAAGATTTGTAGAAGGGGTAAATAAAAAGAAACAAGAAAATTATAGACTTATAATCGCGCCAACCACGAATAATATTTATTTACCCCAACACTTTATTCAATCAATGAAAGACAGCTTCGATGAAGAGTATTATAGAATTAACGTACTCGGGGAATTTGGTGACTACTCATCAGGGCTTGTAGTTAAAGGTTTCAGCGAGAAAAACAAATTAAACTTGAAATATAATCCGAATTTACCTCTGCATCTTACCTGCGATTTTAACGTAGATCCGATGTGCTGGGCATTAGCACATAAAGATGAAGAAAATGTATATTTCTTTGATGAGATTGTTTTGGAAAACACATCCACACAGCAATGTATTGAAGAGTTTATCAGAAGATTTCCCAAACACAAATCAGAAATAATAATTAACGGCGACGCATCAGGTGATAATAGAAGTACTCAGAGCGAATATACAAATTACGTTATTATTAAAAACGCTTTGAAAAAACACGGTTATGACAACGTGAAATTCAAACTGAGAGATTACAATCCTCCAATTTTGAACAGAATTTCTGCATTTAATGCCAGAGTAAAAAACTCAAACGGAGAATGTCATCTCTTTATCGACCCTAGAAAATGCAAATGGATTTTGTATAATATTTATAATCTTTCCTTTAAAGAAGGAACAAGTATAGTAGATGTACCAACACATACACAGATAAAATCAAACAGGGATTTCAAGTTTCTTGAGCATCCATTTGATGCAATAAGTTATCTTGTTGAATATTACTGGAGATTAAGAGGGTAGCAAAATTATTATTTTCTGGTTTTATAATACTAAGGAGTTTTCAATGAATGTAAAACCTTGTAATGTATCACAAGAACAAAGACGGATTATTAATCAAAATATATTCCGAAGTGAATGTGAAAAATTCTTTGGCAAAATTAATAGATATTCGCTAAAAAGTAATATATTTCTTTTTGGAAAGCTCGTTGATTCTAATGGCAAGAAAGGGTTAAATGAATACCAGGTTAATCTAATACACCAAGGTATAAAAACACTGCTTGCAAAAAATCAGAAAGCAGAAACAATTAATCTTATCAATGTAATGTATTCAACTATAATTAAAAGGATTACGCCTGATAGTATAATCTCTGGCAGCGTTAAACCGGAAACCTACAGACAAATAATTGATGACAGTATAAAAATGTACAGAGATTATCCGCTCTCAGAAGGAATTGACTACCGGCATATCCTCGGCAGACTTGTTTCGTTAAAAGACATGAGCCTTTGCGTAGAAAAGAAGATGCCTCGTATTCCGGAACAGCTTTCTCCGGTAGCTTGGACGATAAATGAACAATTAGAAATGGTACACCTTCTGGATATAATTTCTTCAAATTATAAAAAAGTCAGCTCTGATTTTAAAATTTATCCTGATGCTGCAAATCATATAGACCATAGAGAAATTCTTAATAAAGATGAAGTAAAAAACAATTACCATAAAAGTATTTTAAAACTATTATGGATGCTGCGAAACAGTTCAAAAAAATTATTAGGAAATGTCGCGAACTTTGACGAGATTAAACACAGTATAGAACTTGCAGAATATTATTTTAATAAAATTCCGTTCAAAGATGCTCTCAAAATGCCTAAACTATGGCAAGTTGTTTCTGAATTCAAAAAAATCAGCAATACTTTAAAGAAAAAAGTCTAATCCAAAGGGATTGGCACAAGTCTTGAATAAAACTTATACTCATTATAACTTGCAGGGAGCTGGTTCCAATACCGGTATATAGTTAGCCCCCTTGCAGTGAGTTTCTCTACAAGTTTATCAGCCTCCTCAATAGTTGATGCCAAATAAGGATAACAAAATGGGATTGCCTCTTCAGAAATATCAAAACTTAATTGGTTTGTGTCCGCATAAATATTATGATATTTATCAAAACTCTTTCTTTTTATTTCATGATTGCCGGTAACTTTATGCGGGGAATAAATAGATGCAAAACCTTTAGGCTCTGCATAATAGGCATGAGCATTGTCAACTATCAGCTTTGGATAAGTTTTAACAAGCTTGTCAACATTTCCATCGCATATTCCAAAATAATTAGGATACAAAATAAAACTTTCTAACGGAAAATCCCGTACAGGCATAAAATTGTCATCAATATGATAAAATAAAGGTTTTGCGCCCTCTGCAAAAACAGCATGACGAATTACATCACACAAATAATAAGGAATATAAATTTCCTGTACTCCATTATTTTTTATAATATACCTTAGTGCATCCCGCGCAAACTTAAAATCATTTTTCATAACTAATCAAAAAGGCGCGAGGTCTTTAGACCTCGCGCCTTTTGTATATAACTACTATTTGCCTAATTGGCTCATAACTTCATCTGCGAAGTTATCATTTCTTTTTTCAAGACCTTCGCCAAGAACGTATCTATCAAATTTAACAATGTTAAATTTACCGCTGATTAACTGTTCAATAGTTTGTTCAGGGTTTTTAACAAAAGGCTGTTCAACTAAACATCTTTGAGCCATTAATTTGTTAACTCTTCCTTCAACAATCTTAGCTCTGATTTGTTCAGGTTTCTTAGCCAAATCTTCTTTACCCATTTCGATTCTTGTTTCTTCTTCGATTACAGAAGCTGGAATATCTTTTCTTGAAACGAATTCAGGGGCAGAAGATGCGATATGTAAGCAAATATCTTTTGCAAGAACTTCATCTTTAGCATCAGTTTCAAGTAAAACACCAATTTTACCGTTGTGAATATAAGTAGCAACATTGCCTTCGTATCTTACAAATCTTCTAATAGTAATTTTTTCACCGATAGAAGCAATTTTTTCTTTGATTACATCTGCAACAGGCTTGCCTGATTTTGGGCAAACAGTTGCCAGTAAAGCATCCACGTCAACAGGATTTGCTTCTGCTACGAGTTGAGCTAAACCATTTGTTAATTCAATAAATTCAGCATTTTTAGCAACGAAGTCTGTTTCGCAGTTAACTTCAATCATAGCACCGCAAGAATCAGAAACGAAAGAACCAACTCTTCCTTCTGCAGCAATTCTGCCCATTTTCTTATCAGCAGAAGCCATACCTTTTTGGCGTAAAACTTCCATTGCCTTTTCCATATCACCATCAACTTCAACAAGAGCTTTTTTAGCATCCATCATGCCAGCGCCTGTTTTATCACGGAGTTCTTTTACCATTGTAGCTGTAATATTCATTTTATAATTCTCCTTCTTGGGGTAAATAAGAGGGAGAATTCCCTCTTTTTACCTTTAAGTTAATTTAGTAACTATACTGTAGCTGCTTCTTCAACACCGGCATCAGCTGCTGTTACAGCTTCAACTTTGCCTTTTGAATTAGCATTGTTTTCTCTTAACTGTTTACCTTCTAAAACAGCATCAGCTAATTTAGAAGTAATAAGCTTAATTGAACGGATTGCATCATCATTACCAGGGATAATGTAGTTTATGCCTTCCGGATTAGCATTTGTATCAGCTAAACAGATAACAGGTATATTTAATTTGTTAGCTTCTTTAATAGCAATATCTTCTTTTGCCTGGTCTACTACAAATATAATATCAGGTAAACCGCGCATTTCTTTGATACCGCCGAGAGTTTTGCTCAATTTTGAAAGCTGTCTGTTTAATTGAGCCTGTTCTTTTTTAGGTAATTTTTCAATATGTCCAGAAGCAATAAATTCTTCCATTTCTCTAAGTTTGTTAACTCTTCCTCTGATAGTTTCAAAGTTAGTTAACATACCGCCTAACCATCTTCTGTTAATATAATAAGCACCGGCACGGTTAGCTTCTTCAGCAACTACTTCTGCTGCCTGTTTTTTAGTACCTACAAAAAGGACATTTCTTCCTTTTGCTGCATATTCTCTAACTGCATCATAAGCTGCGTCTAATAGTTCGGTAGTTTTTCTCAAATCAAGAATATAAATACCGTTTCTTGCGCCGTAAATATACGGTTTCATTTTTGGATTCCAGTGCTGAGTCTGGTGTCCAAAGTGTACGCCTGCTTCTAAAAGTTCAATAAGTGATGCTACTGACATCTTTTGTCTCCTTTGTTTTTTTTAACTTGTTTTACTACGGGCTGCACTGTTTCATTTAACGATTGTTAAACTAGAGCAGAGTCTATCAAACTAGTGTAACCACTAAAATCGTAGTATAAACATGTTTTCAAGGCAAGTTTATATTAAGTCAATCATCTTTTCTGTAACAATAAAATCCTTAACAGGGATTTGAAACGGCTTTTTTATATCAGGAGTTGAGGTCTTTAATTGAATATCTGTAGGAATAATAGAATAATTATCATATAGGAAAACCTTTCCATCCGGGGTAATCATCTTAAGGTAACGCATATTTGCAGCAGAAAGTTTTTCATATACTTTTATCCGGTCATAATTTTGCTCTGCAATTTCTCTATCCTTATCTATGCGATTAATCATACTAAATTTTTCTGGATTTTTTGTTTTATAGAATTTTTCCATTCTGCCTGAAGTAAACATTCTGGTACTATAGTTATTTAGAATATCAACATATTGTTTAAATTCTTTTTTGGTCAGCATACCAAAATGAGCTCTAAGATTAAGCTCCTGCATAATATGTATAATCGCAGGAGTAAAGTCATTCAGCCGAAAACCTTTCATTTCTTCTATACTATTATCAAGGACTCTTATTATCACATTGAGTTGTTTCGAGTCTAATACTGGTTTAAAAGTCAAAAGCACATTAGCAGTGTCCTTAACATATTGCGTGTATCTATCACGCGCCTTTTTGTAATCTTCACTCAGAGAAGCTTCTTCCTGCTCATATTCACTCCCGACTTTTCTTATCGGACGGTACAGCTCACCCAGATTGAACTCTGAATTAACAGCCTGCACATATTTAGGTCTGAACGGATTTATTGAAATATTAATCTGGTGAAAGTTCTTGTAATTTCCATCTTGCATAAGCTTTCGAACATACTCTTCTGCCGCAGCCTGCTTATCTGCATTTACCCCTGTCCCCCAGCCGTTCGTATCAAAAACCGGACTATAGCCCAAAGCGTCTTTCATAATTTTTGCAATTTCAATAAAGTCGTGTTTTTGGCCTTCCTTATCATACAAATGACAATCCAGTGCATCAGCATCGAAAGAACAATCTATATACGGCTGTCCGTGATGGTGTACAGGATTAACTCCCAGCCTGTTTCTAAGCTCCTTAACATCATTGCAGATTTGTAATAAATCTTCAAACGGGTATCTTTTAATAAACGGCTGGGCATTTGCATAACAGTGCAGACAGTGGTTTGTACACCCGCTTATCATATTAATAGAATGCAGGTCAGTCAATGCAAATGCAATCTGCTTTAGGGAAAGGCCTTCAAAAGTTTTTAGCCCCTGCTGTATTCCCTCAAGTTTTTCAAAATTCAAATCGCATAATTTTTTATTAAAAATCTTATTTACAAATTTTGTTCTTTGCGCGTAACGTAATGCATCACTGTGCCCTTTAAAGCTTATCGGTCTATAATTTCTAATAATTAATTCCGGATGCCCCTTTTTCAAATCCCCGAGTTTTTTGGGAGTCAATTTGGAAGAAAAATCAGCCTGTAATGAAGGTTTTGCATTTCCTCTTATTTGAAGAACTTTTGCATATTGCTTAGTCAAACTTTTAAAATATCTGCCTGCAAAGTCAGTAACTCCCAGCCACGGGTCAATAATTAAGGCATCTTTATTTTTAAAATGATATTTTTTATCGGGTTTAATTTCTTTATCTGTGATAAAAGCGACTTCATGTTTTGCAAACCCTTTTCCTGCAAAAATTTTGCCTGAATAAACATTCTTCTGCCCGTTGATTCTTGCGATTAATTCTGCGAGTTTTGCTTCTTCAGAACAGTTGCCAAGCCCTCCTTGAAGGCTTTCCAAAACATACCTGTACAAATTCTTCTCATCAATTTCCATATTGTATCTTTGTGCAGCAAATTTTAAAGCATATCTCAATGACATATTTCCCCAGAATAAATCTTTAACTTTATCCTCTCCAATCATTGAAACAATTCTGCTTTCAGAAACATGCGGATATAGACTGTGCGCCTTACGTGTTATCAGGTCTGCATTTCTTATTACTTTTTGCCGGCTTTCAAATGTAATCATATTTGTGCAAAAACCTGTAAAAATTTTTCTTGATATTTACTTAATAAAACTTTACGTTCGTTTGTAAAAAATATATATGCATGATATTATCCTTGTATACGTAATCCAAACAATCACAGATTATTATAAAAGGAGAACCCTATGTTAGATTTTTTGTTTAAAAAAGAAGCAGGAAATGCTTGTGAAAATTTAAACAGCTTTTATTCTAAGTTAAGAGAAATGCATTCATTTGAGAGCATAACTGAAGAAAGAAAAGAGTATTTAAAATCTACAATGACAAGGTTCGGTTATCTTCCTTATCCGCAGATAAAAGCATTAGAAGAATTAACTGATGCAGAAGTTTTATTTGCTCTTGAATCAAAATGGGAAGCTAACGGTGTTTTTGAAAATGGAAGTTTCAGTTTCACAAAAGCCAGTGTGCTTGCCAGAAATAATGTAAAAGATTCAAGCTGGCTTCAAAAAGAAGGACACGACATTAAACTTATTAACCTTGCAGGCTTAGGCGATGGTAATAAATCCAGCGGCTGTGGAAAATTTATGGATTGGTTGAGAGAATTATTAATTCTGCCATCAGGAAATTTAAACAATAATATTTTCGGAACAACTATGTATTTAATTCCGTTCCACCCGCGTGAATTCGGCTGTGCTTATCTGCCTACAGCAAGTGCTGTGAGCCCTGCTCTTGAAGACAAAAACATTACAGAAAAAACAGGATGTGGAGCAGATGAACAGGTAAAATTATTCATACAAATGACACAGCTCGCAGGTCATCCGGTAATTTATGATATACTTCCGCAGACCGGACGTTTTTCAAAAATAGTTTTAACAAATCCTGATTGCGCAAGATGGTTTGACACTAATGCCTTAATTTCTGAATTAACTAAACATGTTGATGAAGCAGCTGCAAAACTTAAAGACAAATATTCAAAAGATGACTTGGATATTGTCAGCGGAATTTATAAAAAAGCCGTCAAGGGTGAAAGTTTCGGTGAATTGACAGAACATTATCAAACTATTTTTAATGAACTTGATGAACTATTGAAAGAAACTAAGATTTTCTTATCTAATTCTATGCTTGAAAAAAGTATTCAGGATAGATTACACAAAAAAGCAAAAATGATTATAAACAAGCTTACCGGAAATAATCACGGCAAGAAACTTTCAGAAAATGAAATAAATAATCAGGGAGAGATTATACAAGGGCTCATTCACGAAGGTATGTGGCCGGCTCCGGGCGGTGCGTGGTGCTCAGCAGGTGTTCCAATTTTTGATAAAATGAGCGAAGGAGCTTCATATCCTACTTTCAAACATTATAAATTTGACGGCGATGATGTTACTAAATTTGCAAACCTTGACTGTCAGACACCTTATTACTTTGTATGCCTCGAAAATGGCAAGTATAATAATGATGTTATTAAATTCTTTATTGATTATATGAAAAATCTTCAGGAAGAATTTAACTTTGACGGGTTCAGAGTTGACCACATTGACCATATTGTTGATGAAGTTTCTGAAAAAGACGGAGTGCCAATAAGTTACAGAGCGCCAAGAAAAGTTCTGGGAATGCTCAATAGTGCAATGAAAGAAAAAATCCCGTATTTTGCAACACTTGCAGAATATATGCTCTGGGATAATTTCTATAAAGAATACCATCAAGATATGCATTTTGATTTGCTCTGGGGTAATGACATTGTTTCACAAAGCTACAAGACGCCGGAAGCGATTGCAGAAGATAATTTATATTTGGCTAACTACAATTCTTCTTCAAAAAAATCAACTCCGCTTTCCATCCTGAAAACTTATAATAATCAAGATGGAGAATTTGAAGCTATCAACAGATATCCGGGTCAGTTAGGAGAACAAGGAGCATTATTCAAATGGTTTAAATACAAATTCCTACCTGGCGGACGTAATGCACAAAGACCGGTAATGTACATTGATGGAGATGAATCCTTTACAAAAACCGGTATGGAATATATTATCGGAAACGAAGTTTCAATGAAGCGTGAAAAAGATTACGATTTTTACGCAAAATTTGATGCAATTGATAGATTTGTTAAAAATTCACCTGTCATTACTGACGGAGAAGCTCATATAATCAGACAGGATGATGACGGATTCGTTGTATGGCAAATTCAGAAAGAAGGATTGAAAAATTCAATTCTTGTTGCTGCTAACTATAACTCTCCTACAGAAAAATTCTGTGTTGAAGAAAACGGAAACTGCTGGACAGAAGAAAGAGAAGGCAGAGAAGTGTTTGATAAAACTATCGAACTTTCATGCGACTATTCTATTGTTTCTGAATTTAGATTTGATGGAACTGATTATATGGAAGAAAAATTTGTTGCAGCTACAAATTCGCTTTCTTTTGGGAAACTAATGCCTGCAGAATTTAAGTTCTTCACAGTAATAAAATAAATACTACCATTACATAGCATAAAATGGGTAATACTAATTCAAACCAGAATTATATTTACCCCTGGAGTATAATTTACGATTAAGTAAACTACGATTAAGTAATATAGGGATACAACCGGATAGAAATATCCGGCTTTTCTTTATGTGTGCTACGCACGTAGACCCAGAGTCGATTGACAATCCAGTCAACCTCAAAGTTTTCGCGACCAACTTAAGGCCATTTCCCTTTTCCCCTAGCCCTTGAATGTAAACGCTACAACCTTGTCAAAATTTACATGGAGCCAATCATAGTGCGAACTGGTATATTTATCACAGGTCTGGTTTTCATAAACATCATTTATTAAGCATAAAGAAGCATTAGTAAGGTTTATATAAGCTTCTCTATTACATTCTTCGCAGTCATACACCTGACCGACAATTTGATAATGATTAGTAAGAAGTACAACACGATTGCTGCTGCTAATCTCCATAAGTCTTTTAAATTCTTCTGATTTACTCATTTTTTAAATCCTATATTTATATTACAAATACAGAATTTATCAAAATAAAAAACGAAGCAATTACCCGATTCTACAGAACCATATCGTTAAAACTCTTCGAATCATCATAATTAAACATATGGATAAATGAATAAAGCATCTTAGCAGAAAACCTTTTAGTTCCGACTTCCAGCATAGTTCTTAATGCCTCTTTATTATTCATCACCATAATATGGGTTCTATTGAATGCAAGATTATCATAAAAATTTGCCACATTAACAATTTGGCTGTACTCAGAAATATAGTCACTGGATAGCCCTTTTGGATACCCTGAACCGTCGTTATTTTCATGATGTTCAAGAGCAACTTTGGCAATATCTTCCGGAAGTTCAAACTCTTCTCTAATCATCTTATAACCAATTACAGGGTGGTCTTTAACCTCATCCTCATTCATTGTAAGCATAGCTTCTGAATCAGTAAGTTCAATCTTTAACTTGCCGATATCATGCAAAAGCCCTGCTAGTATTACCTGATCAACATTTAATGGAGAGAATTCAAGCTTCTTGGCAATCAAACCTGATATAACAGCAACATTTAAAGGATGACATAATTCATACTCTCCTAAAAACCTTATCTTTGAGCCTTTTCCGGATTTTCCTACCTGCTTGAAAACTTCTGTTTTTAAAACGCCTACCAGAGTGTTAAGTTTAAAAAGAGCTTCTTCATAATATCCTTGAATTAACAAGTCCAGAATTCTTTTGTAGAAATACTTAATTTTTACTTGAATTTCTGTTTTAACATATGCATCTTTATTAATAACCGTTTCAAAATCTGCAGCATCAATACCTTCGTAAGAAAAATTTAATAACTGGGAAGGAGTTCCGTTCTCGGCCTCTACTTTACCTTCCGACTCTTCTTCGCTGCCAAATTCTTCTGTGTAAATTTTTACATAGTTTTTCAGCATTATAAGCTTTCCGGGAGTCAAAACCTCGCCGGCTTCTAATATTTTGCCCTTGTTTTCTGTATATAAATCAAACGGCAGTACTTTATAGCTGCTTAATTCTTTATTGGTTACAATTCTCATAATAAGGATTATAACACTTCTCTAGCAAATTTCATACTTTATTTATACTAAATCACCGCTTTCTTCTCGGCGTTTTTCTTTATAGCTGTATGCTGCATAAATTGTTAATCCGATTAAAAGCCAAACAATAAAGTATAAAGCAGATGTTGCTTTCGCGCTAAATTTACAATACATCAAAGCTGCACAGGTTATAATACCAAGTATCGGAAACCACGGACAGAACGGAACTTTAAAAGGTCTGGGGCGATTTGGTTCTGTTTTTCTTAAAATAAGTACCGCAATACAAATTATAATAAATGATGTAAATGTACCGAAATTACAAAGCTCTGCCGAAATATTTAAATCCATAAACAAAGCACAAACAATTACTATTAATCCGGAAATCCATGTAAGTATATGAGGAGTCTGAAACTTTTCATGGATTTTGTTTAAAGATTTAGGCAGAAAATTATCTCTGCTCATCGCAAAAAGAATTCTTGTTGTACCAAGCTGATAAATTAAAAGCACAGAAGTTAATGCGCACAAGGCACCCATTGAAATAAGACCTGCATACCAGTTAATACCAATAAATCTCATTGCGTGTGCCAGCGGTGCCTGAGTATCAATGGCGTTAAGAGGCACAACTCCAGTCAAAACAAGTGCTGCACATATGTACAAAATTGTACATAGAGCAAGAGTTCCCATAATTGCTACAGGCAAATCTCTTTGAGGATTTTTTGTTTCTTCCGCAGCAGTTGAAATTGCATCAAACCCGATATATGCAAAGAAGATTACAAACGCACCTGTAAAGATTCCCTCTAAACCATTAGGTGCAAAAGGTGTCCAGTTTTCAGGCTTTACGTAAAAAGAACCCACAACAATAAATGAAAGAATGATAAACATATTCACTCCTACCATAATTGTTGCAACTCTTGTCGATTCCTTAACCCCCTTAACTAACAATATTGTTAAAAGCAAAACAATTGCTATTGCAGGTACGTTTACTGCAACCGGAATATTTAAATTGAACGGCAAATGTATAAAAGGCATAACATCTTGAGGATTCCAATTATACTTATTGCAGATTTCGTACATAGTTCTGTAATCATTTCTAAGCCATAACGGCCAGTTTACAATAAATGCCGGCAGTATATGCTTAAACCCTTTCATAAACTGGACAAAGTATCCTGTCCAGGCACTTGCAACAGTAATATTACCAATTGCATACTCCAGCATTAAAATCCAGCCGACCATCCAGGCCATAAATTCACCCATTGTTGCATAGGTATAAGTATACGCACTTCCTGCAACCGGTATCATAGCTGCAATTTCCGAATACGAAAGTGCTGAAAAAACACTTGCTACAGCCGCCAGAATCATTGATATAACAACTGCCGGTCCTGCTCCTGCACCATCTGCACTTCCTGCAATTGCGCTTCCGATAATTGTAAAAATACCTGTACCAACAACCGCACCTATTCCTAGGATTATTAAATCAAATACGTTTAAAGTTTTTTTCAGCCCGGAATTTGAACCTTCGTCAATAAGCTCTTGAGGGCTTTTACATTTTAATAAATTATTTAATACCTGCTGTAATTTCATCTTTTCCTGCTATTTCTTTACTTTCAGCTAATATTTCTGCTTTTCTGTTCTTTTTATATCCGTAAGAAGCGTAAATAAGTGCACCCATGATAACCCAGACGATAAACAGTTCTGTTGATAAAACAGCAGCTTCGCCTTTTGCAATTACCATAGAAAATATCATCAAACCTCCGCAGCAAACAATTCCTGCAATTGGAAACCACGGACAGAACGGCACTTTGAAAGGTCTTGGGCGATCCGGATCAACCTTTCTTAAGATTAATATTGCAACACAAACTATAATAAATGATGTAAATGTACCAAAGTTACAAAGAGATGCTGCCACATTTAAATCCAGAATTAACGTACCGAGAATTCCTACAACACCTACAGTTATCGTAAGAACGTGAGGAGTTTGGAATTTTGGATGAATTTTCTGGAAAACACGCGGCAGGAAATTATCCCTGCTCATTGCAAAAAGAACTCGTGTTGCAGCCATATGCATTACAAGAAGCACAGAAGTAAGTCCGGCCAGAGAACCGATTGAAATCAATCCTGCAGCCCAGTTCTGGTGTACTGCTGTCATTGCATAAGCCATAGGTGCTTTAAATAATCCCTCCGGAATTGCAACTCCGCTTGTTGGCTGCATACCTGTGAGTACAAGAGCAACCATAACATACACAACTGTTGTCACAACAAGAGAGCCGAGAATACCTATTGGTAAATCCTTCTGCGGATTTTTGCATTCTTCCGCAGCAGTTGCCAGAGCATCAAAGCCTATGTATGCAAAAAAGATAATAAATGCACCCATAAAGAGTCCCTCAAAACCGTTTGGTGCAAACGGAGTCCAGTTCTCAGGACGTATATAAAACATTCCGGTAAGTACAAACAAAGCAATTACCCCGAGTTTAACTGCAACCATAATTCCAGCCATCTTAGCAGAATCTTTAGTACCTTTTACAAGTATTGCAGTAGTAATTGCAATCATAATTATAGCCGGAAGATTTATACAGAAAGGAATGCCTGCAAAATGCGGAATTGCAGTATGAGCATCCAAACCGTGATTATTACATATATTTACTGCGGAACGAAAATCATTAACCAGCCATATCGGAGGGTTAACAAGCCATGCCGGAAGAATACTCGAAAAACCTTTTATAAATTGCAAAAAGTGATTTGTCCATGCACAGGCAACTGCAATAAAACCGATTGCGTATTCCAGCATCAAAATCCAGCCTACAATCCACGCAGCAAATTCTCCCAGAGTGGCAAAAGTATATGTATAAGCTCCGCCGGCAACCGGTATCATTGTGGCAAATTCTGTATAGCAAAGCGCAGAAAATACACAGGCGATAGCAGCAATTACCATTGAAATAATTAGTGCCGGTCCGGCTCCCGGGCTTGACCCGTCAGCACTTCCAGCAGCTGCAATACCAACAACAGCAAATATTCCGGACCCTATAATGGCTCCTACGCCTAAAATAATTAAATCCCAAACACCTAATGTTTTTTCCAAACCGCCTTTTGCTGCACCGGCCAACGCATCATCTGGATTTTTGCGTGTTATCATTTTTCTCAGAACCTGAGAAATAGGGAAAGAAGAATTACTATTTGCCATCTATCACCTTTCTATTGACTTGTAGTTATATAAGAAACTCTTATTATCTGCACAGCAGAGGGAAGCCGAGTTTCTCACGCTGCTGAACATATAACTTAGCTACTGCTGACGCCATTGTTCTTACTCTGTTTATGAAATTGATACGTTCGTCCTTACTGATTACACCCCTTGCATCAAGAAGGTTAAAAGTATGCGAACATTTCAATACATAATCATATGCAGGCAGTACAAGCTCTGCATTTATACAATTATCGACTTCTTGCTGATATGCATCAAACAATTTAAACAATCTGTCTGCATCAGAGTATTCAAAGTTATATTTTGATTGTTCTATTTCGTTTTGGAGATAAATGTCACCATATTTTAAATTGTTATTCCACATAATATCAAAAACAGATTCTTTGTTTTGAATATACATGGCAATTCTTTCCAGACCATAAGTAATTTCCAGAGCAACAGGCTTAACTTCCAATCCTCCCACCTGCTGGAAATATGTAAACTGTGTAATCTCCATACCATCAAGCCATACTTCCCAGCCTACACCGGCTGCGCCTAAAGTCGGAGATTCCCAGTTATCTTCTACAAATCTTACATCATGTTTGGATAAATCTATTCCCATAGCTTCCAAACTCTTTAAATATAATTCCTGAGCATTGTCAGGTGATGGTTTCAAAATAACCTGATACTGAAAATAATGTCCTAATCTGTTAGGATTTTCGCCATATCTGGCATCAGTAGGACGTCTGCAAGGTTCAACCATTGCAGTAGACCATGGTTCAGGCCCGAGTGCTCTTAAAAAAGTTGCAGGGTTCATAGTTGAAGCACCTTTTTCGATATCATAAGGCTGCTGGATTATACATCCGTAATCTGACCAAAATCTTGATAAATTTAGTATTAAGTCTTGAAAATTTAACGCCATTTATATTTTTTCCATTCTTCTATTGTACTTTTTACACTTAATAAATTATACACATAAAGGGGGTTAAATGCAAAAAATTTAGGCAAATAATGTTAACTTTTGTAAAAACTCATTTTCTTATTATCTAATTAATCCACTTGAAGCTTGTTACGTAATCATTACCGTTAATGTTGCCCTTAATTTCTGCAACGAATTTTCTGTATGCTTTGCTGGATAATTCAATTCCCGGAATTTTATTTATCTGCTCCAGAACTTTTGTATTCTTAGAAAGGTCTACTCCCGGTATGGCATTAAATAAAGTGTTTAATGAAAGGTTTCCTATAGGGCCGAACATTGTAGAAATTTTCTTGGAGAGCAGCCCGTATACTTCCATCTCAGCATTCGCGGTAGAAAAATTATAGTTTCCGCCAATAAACAGACTTAAATCTTCACCTTTTGTTGTGATTTCAATATTTTCTGCAACGCCGTCTTTTATGTTAATTGCACCGGAAATACTTGAAAAATCACCGGTTTTTAACGGGGTAATAATATCAATTACACTGTTTATTGAAATACTTGTTAGCCCGCCTTTAAGAAGATTACCGGCTTTTAATAAATATTCCAGAGAGCCTAATTTAGGCATCCTTCCGTCTTTTACATTAAATGTTGTTTTACCGTTAAGAGTTTTCATACAATTGTCAAAACTTTCACCGACGCAAGAAAGTTTTATATCACCTGTCAAATCTCCATACATTTGATTATTAAGGTCAAATAGTGCATAGCTCAAGTCGTTTGCGTTTATTTCTTTTGCCTTCAAAGATATCGCAGTATGATTGTTTTCAAAATTGTAGTTGAAAGAACCGTTTAAAATACCGCTTGCAATAATGAATTTAAAATTATTTACATTTAATATTTGTTTTTCACTCAAAGAGGCATTAGCTTCAAAATCTTTTGCTACAATATTTCTTAGATGGATTGTATCAGCCTTCATATTTATATCTTTTACGACGAGTGAAGATAAATCCATTCCTTCAAATGTATCAAAAGTCTGCATATTATCAACCTGAGAGAGTTTCAATTTTTCAGTTATATAATTTAAATCTAACAGTTTCGTATTCAAATCTGCTTTTTCTACATAATACGGAATAGTTAATTTATTTTTTAATACCGCATGCACTGTAATATCATTTCCCAGAACTTCACCCTTTGAAGACAGGTCAATAGTCTTATCCTTAAATTTGAAAGTGATGTTTTTCATAGTTGTATCAAGGAAAGGGATGTTTGTTTCAAAGATATGGAAATCTCCGATAAGTTTCGGATTTGAAAGTTTGCCGTTAAAACGCAGGTCAGATGTAAACTGTCCCTGTTTTATATTTGGTTTTCGGAATATTATATTAAATATTCGAGCATCAGTTGGGTTCTGGGTTTTTACGTACAAATCATGAAAAACTAAATCGTCTTTATAAATATCTATTCCGCCTCTTGCTTTAAGCATATTCAATCTGGTGTATCTGCTTCCAAGAGAAGAGATTACTTTGTCATAAGAAAATTCTCTTATTCTCAACAGGTTTTGTTTTAATATTTGAGCGTCAAGGTTAAGTACAATTGCATTCTCTATATCGCCAACCGTTGCTCCAAGGTGGTAAATACTTGAATCAGGTGCCATATTTACTTCGCCTTTTACATCAAAATTATCTTTTACCCCTCTTGCACGGAGAGAGTATACAATATCACCCTTAATTTTGACAGGATAAATCTGATTTTTATTAATATACTTATCGATAAAATCCTGTTTTGGCTTCGAATTAATGTATATATTAAAGTTCTGTTTATTAAAAATATCATTAACTCCTCCATCTATAAGCAGAGGCATTTCATCCGCAAGCAAATTTAATTTATTAAGCTTGAGCGAATTATTTCTTATTATTAAACTGCCGTTAATTACGTTAATTGGAAGAGCTGCCGGTGTATATACAATACCCGCACCGCCAAGATCTGAATAAGCATTTACTCTGTTATTATTTATCCTGCATTTTAAGTTAATCTTACCCTTTTCAAATTTAACTTTCTTAAAATCTTCAGGAACTATTGAATACTTACTTATAAAATTTAAAAGAGTCAGGTCAAAAGATTTTAAATTAACATTCCCGTTTACACGAGGTTTGTCAGAAACATTATCGGCATCCAGATTTACTTCGAAAGTGCTGTCAGAATTGACAAAGTTTCCTTTAAGGTTTGAAACTTTAAGTTTATTATTATTCAAAGAAATAATTCCGTTAGAGATTTTGAGTTTATTATCATGTGATACACCGATAATTCTTGCATCAAAATTAACTTTATTATATTCAATCTGGTCTATTTTACCTTTGTAACCTGCCGAAACTTTTAAGAAAATATTTCCTATATCAGATTTAATATCCGAAGCAAGAGGCAGTATATCATTTACATTAAGCCTTGGAATAGAAATTAAAGCATCTGCAAGGTTATTTTTTACCACAGCTTTTGCCTGTAGAGGAGATTTTCCTATCAGTGCAGAAACATCTGCATCGGCGTTTGTTCCATCAAACTTAATTAAACCTTTTGTTTTACTTATATTTACACCTTGAACTCCGAATACGTTATCAAGCAGTTCTATTTCCCCTTTAGAAAAAAGATTTCTATTGAATTGGATATCCTCTATATCAAGAATTGAACCGTAGACTTTCAGTTTCAGATTAACAGGGCCTTTGCAGACATCGAGTTTTGGAAGCATTTTCTTTATATCTTCAATCATTGTTGAAGTTTCAATAGCTTTGTATAAATAAGCCAGTTCCTGAGATGATGAAGCTACATCAAAATCAAATTTTCCATATAGATTACAAACGCCGGCAATGCTTATAGGCTTTCCGTTAACCTGCCCGCTTTTTGTTTTAAATTCAGCACTCTGATCATTAAATTTTAATACCGCCTGTGCTTTTTTAAGAACTAAATCAGGTATTTCATTAAAATTGGTCGTAACATTATTGAAATTTAAAAGCCCCCAGACATGCGGATTTTTGCGGTTTCCTTTCACAATAATATCAATATTTCCATCCCCTTTGACATCCATAATCGGCACCGGCCCTATAAGGAAATTCAATATTTCATGCAGCGGAATAACCTTTTCTTCTGCTGTAGCCAGATCAACGTGTTTTGTACTCCAGATACGCATATCAGAGTATTTAACATTATATAGTTCAACTCCGCCTTTTACCCATACACGCTCTATTCCGCCGGCAGGTACTTCTACATCAAAATTAACATACTTACCTGTAAAATTAAGTTTTATTGTAGCTCCATTTGCATTTTTTATTGGTTTGATAAGTATCCCGTTGTTGATAAACACATCGCCGTTTACTTCCGGCTCATAGATATCTCCTTTTATAGAAAAATTCCCGATTGCATCTCCATAGAACTTATAATGTTTAAGTCTATAAACGTTAAACTCTTCCACAATTATCGGTGGTAAAAGGTTCACGATATCCTCTACACGGGATTTATCCAGGATAACATTAAAGTCTACCATTGTAATTGATTTATCAAGATAGTTTGATATTGCTCCGCTCAAGGATGCTTTAATATTCTCTGATTTAACATCAACATATTCAAAGTTAATAACTTTGCTTGTAAGATTAAATTTTGAATTTATATTTAATGTATCAGGCAGAATAATTGATTTTGCACTGTCTTTCATTATTACAGCACAATTATCAAGGACAGCCTGAAGGTTTTTCTTATCTATTCTGACATTAATTATCCCGCGAATATCAGAAAGCCCGTTTGGAAGATATTGTCTTAAATAATCACCTAGAGGTGCAATATCAAAGTTATCAAAAGTAACATCAACAACACTTCTATCGACATCGTTGTTACGCGGAAGATACAGATTTACATTTGCTTGCGAGATTGATCCTTTAATATTGAGTTCGCTCGAAAGATTAAAATTCAATGCCCGCGCGTTTTTCTTAAAATATATATTACGTGCAGTATAAATTACCGGTTCGCTTAATCCCGGCTGATGAATATTAACGGCAAATTCCTCAACATTTAATTCATTAAGCTTTATTTTAGTTTTGTTTAGATTTTTAAAGAAATTTTTATCGAGTTCAAGCTCTTTTTTAAGGACAGAATTAATCTTTATCTCTGAAGCCTGTATTTTATTAATATGCACTTTCCCAGATAAAAGAGGCAGAAGTCTTATTGAAGTTTCAAAATTTTCTATACTGGTAAAATCTTCTGTCTTTTTTGATTTAACCTTTATATTTTTTGCCTTGAAAGAAGCCTTTGGAAGAGGAGTTAAAAACAACTGCGGTTTATCCACCTCAATAGTAAAGTCAGAATTTAGAGAAATATTTTCACAGACTTTCGGCAGGAGTTCTGTAAAAATAAACGGAAGCCCCAGAATCCAAAATGCATAAAAGCTCAAAATTATAATTATATATTTATTAAAAACTAGTTTCATTATATTTACATTTATAATAGCAATAAAGTTAACAATTGTAAACTTCGACACTCTTATGCTATAATTTTATCGTGAGAGATTTATTAAAAGTATTAGCAGTTGGGATAGTTATGTTTTTTGCTCCGTTTGTATATGCAGAGGAGTATAAAGTACTGGTTATTCCAGACAATATTGTTACCGAAAATGAAGCTGTCGATGCTTATATTTATAATGCAGCTTCAGAATTTTTCGCCAATGAAGTGATAAATATTCTCAACCAGACTGATTACATTACCTCTCCAACCGTTAGTGAAGAACGAAAACTTTTGAAAAGTAATCCTTCATATATGATACCTGCAAGAAATCTCACTAACAGGTTTAAAACATCTTACAATATTGATTACGTTCAGTTAAAAAAAATAGCAAATAAATCTCAAGCAAGATACGTACTTTTATTGACCTCTGCAATTGATTCAGAAAATTACATTCTCAGACGCACTTTATGGGATTTTCTAAACATTCCTGGAGCAACTGTTGTAGATCCGGCATATAAAATATGCACATACGCAGCACTCGTAGATACACAAAAAAATAACGTACTCTGGTCAAATACTTTTTACAAAACAATAAGTGTTGTGGAAAACAGAATTATTACAAGAGGCCCTTCGCCTCAGACAGAACAACTCCAAAAAATTAGAGATTATTCCAGAATGCTATGTCCTGAAATAGCTCAGAATGTTCAATTAAGAGTTCTTCCGCCGCAGGTTTATGATCAAGAGTCCAACCAGATATACTATGATATGGGTAATTTTGATAATGTGTTTACTAAAAAATACAGAAGATGGCATAAGGAAGGCTCAAAAGACTACGATGCAGCAAAAACGCGTGTTGATGCCAAGATAACAAACACTAAAGAAAAATATCAGCAGTTCAAAGAAGAACGCGCACAAAAAGCTCAGGACAAAAAATTCCAGAAACAGCTGGAAGTTAAAGCTGAACCAGTAACATCAGAACCCGCTGCAGAAGTAATACAGCCTTCTGATAATAATATACACAATATTAATTATAAAAAACCAGTGCTTGAAGATCAGAGTTTATATACTCCAATTGATATCCAAAAGACACGTAAGAATAATCTTTATGGAGAGTTTGATAACTCAAGACCACCGCTTAGAGAGTATAATTATTAACGAAAATCACCATGCCTTGAAACAACTCGTGTGACATAAATCTGTTCGCAAGAACCGCTTCCGTTATTTCCACGGAAAGATTCCTTATCATTCCGCACTGTACTTGAAACACCTTCTTCCATTCTGCCGTCATTCCCGCGAAATTTATATTTTATAAGATAACCTTCAAGATAAACAATATCTTTTTTGCGAAGTTTTTTTATACCTTTCCTGACATTTTTGTTAGCAGGGCAAAGGTGATTATTTGTAAAAGCGTGATTAATTCCGCCTTCATGTTTAAAATATTTTGACAGATGATTTTGCCAGGCAGAACCGCTATAAGAATAATAAGATACTGTACCAGCCATACGAACTTTTACCGATTTATAAACTTCCTTAAACTTAAAATCGCCAAATCCTATTGAAACATCATAGGGATATACGGCTGCGGCCCACATTTTAGAGGGTCTGGAGTGAATGTCATATACACGGCCGTATATTTTGTAATCTGCAATAGGAGTAATTTCTGCAACACCGCCGCTCACTTCATGTTCAAATGTTTTTCCGTTTTTTATTTCTTGTTGTACAGGTTCCGAAAATGGTTCCATATCTACGTTTTTAAGCACTGTATTATCAAAACGAATATGATTAATCAGAACAACCAAAACAACCAGTACAAATATTATTTTAGTTTTGATATCAATCTTAGAAATATCTGTATCATTGTCAAGATATATATTCATATTGCCTACATGCGCTCTGGTGCTGAAACTGCAAGAATATCCAGTGCATTCTTCAATGTTGTTTTGATTGCAATCATTAAAGCAAGTCTTGATTTCATTAAATCTTTGTCATCGCAGATTACGCGGTTAGAATTGTAAAATGAATGAAACTCAGCCGCAAGTTCTTGAACATATCTACAGATTGTGTATACAGTTCTGTTTTCAGCAGAAAGTTTTATTACAGATTTGAACTCTTCAAGCTTTAATATAAGTGCCTTTGCACTGTCTGCTGTTTTTAAAATAATATTTTTATCAAAATTATTTATTAAATCATCAAGTTCAGCTTGAGTCATAGGAGCTTTTACACTCTCTCCAGTTTCAGGGTTAACTCTGTCATTTACTGCGTTTCTAAGGATTGAGCAAACTCTGGCGTACGCATACTGAACATAGAACACAGGGTTTTCATCTGTACTTTTCTTCGCAAGCTCGATATCGAAATCAAGAGTCATATCAATATTTCTCATCTCCATCCAGTAACGTGTCGCATCAATACCGACTTCTTCTATCAAATCGTCAAGAGTAACCATATTTTTACGCTTGCCCATTCTGACTTCTTCGCCATTGATAACCAGGTTAACAAGCTGTCCTAGAAGCACTTCTAATTTATTCGGGTCATAGCCTAAAGCTTCAATAGAAGCTTTAACACGTGCAACATAGCCATGGTGGTCAGCGCCCCAGATATTAATAAGTCTGTCATAGCCGCGGCGAAGTTTATCAATGTGATAAGCAATATCTGCGGTTAAATAAGTATTTGAGCCGTCGGCTTTTTTAATAACTCTGTCTTGATCATCACCAAATTCAGAAGATTTAAACCACATTGCCCCTTCTTTTTCATAAAGCATACCTTTTGCCATAAGCTCTTTGTAGCTTTCTTCAACCTTGCCGGATTTGTGCAAATCAAGCTCGGAATAAAAATTATCAAAGTGTACTCTAAATTCCTCCAGCAGAGCTTTCTGGCAGGCTTCCATTTCTTTTTTTGCATAATCAGAAAGAACCTGAACGTCATATGTTGGTTCATGTTCAGAAAGATATTTTTTTGCAACAGGAATCAAATATTCGCCCGGATAATAATTCTTTCTTTCAATTTCGTCTGTCGGGAAATCAATATTTTCACCCAGTTCCTGCTTAATTCTTATTTTTAAAGAATTACCAAGTTTTTGGATTTGAGAGCCTGCATCGTTGATATAAAATTCCTGATAAACCTCATGTCCGTAGAATTTTAGCAGGTTTGCAAGCGCGCTTCCCATTGCCGCCCAGCGTCCGTGCCCGATGTGGAAAGGACCTGTCGGATTAGCAGACACATATTCAAGCAGGATTTTTTCAACCGGTACGTTTTCCGGCTTGCCGTAATTTTCTTTCTTTTCAAGAATTTCAGCTACAGCTTCTGCAAGAAGAGAATTTTCTATCTTGAAGTTAATAAATCCGCCGACAACAGTTACAGAATAATTTTCTTTTGTAAGATTTTCAACAATTGCCTGAGCAATCATTGGCGGAGCAATTTTAGCAGAACGCGCCAGCGAAGAAACATTCACAGCAAAATCACCAAAATCAGGATTTTTAGGTTTTTCGACAATTAGAGAGAACTCTGCATCAGTTCCCATTTGCCCGAGTTTACCAGCTGCAGCCGCTTTTTTTATACCATTTTTAACTTCATTTAAGAAAAAATCTTTTAACATCTTTATCCTCGCTTTATTCTATAAATATTATTATAAAATAAACAAACGAAATATTAAGTATTCTAAAGAAAATTGACATTAATGCTTGATTGGCTAATATAAAAATGGAGGGGAAGATGGATTTAGCAAAACAAAAAGCTGTTTGCGAAATAGTTGATTCAAGTATTAAGAGTTTTGTAAATGGCTTGGAAACTCGCTATGAAAGTGAGGTTGACAACCCGGAAGGCGTAATTAATGCAAAGAAAAATAATTGTTTTATTGCAGAACTTGGATTAGAATTTATGTTCTACAGCGCTTTTGTCAGAAGTTTCGATAGTAGTTTTGGCAAAGTTCTTGAAAATATGGGGAACTCGATTGCAAGGTTAAGTTATGATGTAAAAGGCTCCATTACTTCTTTTTTATTACCCGAACAAAAACAACAGATTTCTAACTTAATGAGCTCATATGAATTGCATCATACGAATCCGGACATTTCACATTACCGTCAGTATGAATGCATAATTCCGCCAAACATAACAAGTTTTGAAATGACTCACCCCACAGACAATTATTTTTATAATCCGCAGAAAAAAGAGCATTATATTATTGAACTTAAAGCTGGCGGCGATTTAGATAACAAAAAGTCTAAAGCTGAAAAAATCGCAATGTTAGAAGAATATTTTTTACTTAAAAATTTATTAAAAGACAAACCTGATAACAAAATTTATTTATTTTTCGCTACTGCATATAATAAATTCGGAGAAGGCAAGATTTGGAAGCAGGAAAGAGTTAGACAGTTCTTTGCCGAGGAGGAGTTGCTGATTGGTAAGAACTACTGGAATTTTGTATGTGATGATGAGAATGGTTTTGATATAATATTTGAACAATATCGTAAAAGTTCCGAGCATATAAAAAAAGCACTAGAAAAGATTAAAACTATGTATTTTAGGATGGTATAATTTGATTGAAATTAAAGACATAAATAAGTATTTACTTTATAATGCGGATTGTTTTCAAAAACTCAAAGAAATTCCAGATCATTCCATTTCTATGATTCTGTGTGATCCTCCTTATAATCTTGCGAACTACAGTACCGGCAATATGAATTTTAGCTGGCGTGCTGAAATTAATAATGACGTAGCCGTATGGGATGAGAAGCCATTAAATCCTTTTGATTTGGTAGAAGAATTTAAGCGTGTTATTAAGCCTGATGGAAATATTTTTATATTTACCAGTTATAATTTAATAGGAAAATATCATGAAGCGTTTGATTCGGAATTTGATACTTTTCAGTTTATGGTTTGGCACAAAACAAACCCGATTCCCAATATAAGAAAATCATCTTTTTTAAACAGCTGCGAATTAATTGTATGTCTTTGGAATAAAGGTCATATCTGGAATTTTACAAAACAAAATGAGATGCATAATTTTATAGAGAGCCCAATATGTATGGGGAGTGAACGTTTACAGAATCCTAAACACCCTACACAAAAACCTGTCAAAATATTGGAGCATTTAATTAAAATTGCCAGCAATGAAAATGATATTGTGTTGGATATGTTTATGGGGGTAGGCTCAACCGGCGTTGCAGCATTAAATTTAAACAGAAAGTTTATTGGAATTGAGATAGATGAAATTTATTATAATGCAGCAAAAAAACGCATTCTTGAACTGGATACGAATAAACCGCAGAAACAAACCAGTAATTATTCTTCTTCAAAGGTTTTAAGTACGCTTTCAAGCCTGTAGATAACATTTTCTACAGAATCCTTGTTCAACAAAGCTGACTGCACAGCAGTATTTACAAGTGTATTAATTTCCTTTTGATTTCTTTTCTGTTTTAACTGCGAGGTTATCCGGTTAATCTGTTTTGCACTTATTGAACGGGCTTTTGCTTCCAGAGTAGAATTATCGTTATAAAAACTATTCTTTAATACATTGGTGTTTGTACCAATAACGTTTGTCTTTTTTGCAAGCTCAAGCTGATTTTGCTCATTTGTTAAATACAGACAAAAATCAAGCGCTTCCTTTTTATATTTAGCTCTCAATGGAATTACAAAATTCATGACAGAAAAATCATTTTGACCAACTGGACCTTTAATCTGTTCCATCACATCTGTTTGCTCGTAAACGGATGGTGCATTTTCCTTAATCATAGTAAGAAAATTTGCTCCCCCTTGAAAGAAAACAATTTTACCTGCCATATACTGCTCTAAAGCTTCACGATGAGTAAAAGTAATACTTTCAGGAGGAATAAAATCCTTCTGATACAAATCTTTGAACATTTCAAAAACTTTTTGCGCTTTCGGGTAATCTTCGGCTTCTGATATTCCGTACTTGTTCAAAATTTTAACCATTGTATCGTTTTCGGTTATTGTTGGTAAAAAGGCGTAAGCACCTGTATTTGTTTTTACTTTTTCAGAGATTGAAGCAAGTTCTCGATAAGTTCTCGGGAGTCTTATTATATCAGATTTTTGAAATAATTCTTTATTATAAATAGTTATCGCACTCGTTGCATACCACGGAATTGAGTACAATTTATCATTATATTTAAGAGCATTAATAATTTCAGGATTGAAATCCTGAACAGACTCCTCATCTATCTCTTCCAGAGTCCCTTTTTGAGCTAAAAGAGCTGAGAAATCCGGATTAAGATTAATTAAATCCGGCGGATTATCAGTCATAACTGCTGCAAGAGTTCGTTTTTCACCCTCAGAAAACGGCACATCGACCCATTTTATATGCACATTAGGATGCTCTTTTTCGTATGTCCTGATTACTTTATACATATAATCAGAAAAGTCACCCATCTGCAAAGTCCAGAACGTTACAACTTTTGGCTCATGTTCTTTTCTGATTGAACAAGCGGTAAGTCCTAATACTGATATCATAAGAATAAAAAGTACCAGAAACTTCTTCATCTTATTAGCCCTTTATATCTGAATTAAGGTTCAAATCAATATACTTAAATGTATTAATCAAAATTCCTGGAGGGAAATTATATACATTGTTGCACGGAGTTATTTTGAGAATAGAATTGGAACTGTCAACACCTGCGATTGTTGCAAGATACCTGTTTTTGTTTACCGTAAAAATAACATACCCGTTTGATGTCTGCACCTCATCTATTAAAAACCTGTTTGCAGACAATGATGCAAGTGTAAGATAAAAAAGCTTCTCTTTATTTACTGTAAAAATTTTAGTACAATCCGCAAACATAATATTTTGAGGCATTGTTACAGGCTGGCTGACAGCATTAATCTCAGCCGCAAAACATGGTACAAAAAGCATTAATGTAATTAACAAAAACTTTCTCATAAAATCTCCTATGCTTTTTGCATTTTAGCATATATTTCATTTTACGAACTCATATATTAGTATTAATTTGAAAGTTTTGAAGCTGCATACTCACGAAAAGTTTCTTTTAAAAATGCATCTCCTTCAATTTCATAAGAAAAATTTGGAATTTTATCACACACATCAATCAGAGGATACATAAAATCTAAATTGCTTCCAGGATCTGTCTGATTGGGATGAACCGGCAGTTCTATACATTCCTTACCTGTGTCTATAATTATTTTTATATTATAAACTCTTGCACTGGTAGAACCTCCCCTTGTAAATAAGCGCGAAATCATTCCCGCCTTAATAATGACTTTAAAACTTTTGATATCAGAAAAGTTAATATTTTTTGCTTTCCTTTCAGAAAAATATGAATATACTAAACGCATCTTGTCATCTGAGATTTGGATGACAGATACATACCCTTTTTTCAGAAACAAATATCTTTTTATGTGTTCTAATACAATATAAAAAGTTATTACAAGACAAAAAATAAGACCAATAGTCCTGTCAACACTTGTTCTTGCAAAAGCAGCATATAAAGCGGTCATTATAATTGAAATAACACCGATAAATGAAAAAACTAAGGATAGAAAAGAATGATTTTGTAATACAATTGTAGCTGTCATAGTCAAAATATATCATTTTGGAGAAAAAATGTAAACGGAGGTTTATATGTTGTTAAATCTTCTTCGGAGTGGTATAATTGGCTTAATATATAAGTACAGAGGGAGAAGAATATGTTACAGGAAGCTACAAGAGCTATAAATTCTGCATTTAATAATAGTTTTATAAAAAAATTGAGCCAGTATCTTCACGATTGTGTGCGTGAAGAGGTCAAAAGCTCTACTTTCAGAAATCTTAAAGCTGACAAAGACAACAAATGGATTTTCTTAGATGAAGAAGATACTCTGTTTACCCAAGGTTTGGAATATTTAAGGCTGGAGGGCTCTGACCCGAAACTTACAGAGCTTATGATTCAGTCAGAAACAAGCCAGAAAGATAAATATCTTATTTACGGCTACATGTTTTTGACAGGAAAATCAAAAAGCGGTAAGAAAAACGAATTTTTGACCCCGCTTCTTTATGCACCTTGCAGGCTTGAAAGAAACGGCGTTAATATAAATTGTATGCTGACTGATGAGTTTTTATCCCTGAATACAGGTGCACTCACTGCCTTGATGAAAAAGAATGATGATGAAGATGAAACAGAGCAGCTTCTTGAAGGATTACTTGATGTTGTACCGTCTGTTCCTATTACACAGGAAAAAATGGATATATTTTTAACCACACTTAAATCAATAGTTCCTGATATTGACGTTTCACTAAATCCTGATAACATTATCAAAGAAGACAATATAACAAAAGACTTCTACAATGACAAAATCGATTCTGAGAACATTGACGAAATAATTGAGCAGGAAGAAAGTGCTAAAAAATCTGCTATAAAGCTGGATAAAATAAGTTTAACTAAACAGTGCGCAATAATTTTAACCAAGCGCCCTGCTGTAACAGCCGGAGTTTTGCACGAACTTACACAAATTGCTGAAAAACCGAGCGGAATTTATAGAGAAACTGTTTTAAACCTTATCAATGAAGAATACACTCAGTCAAAACCGACTGACAGCCAGCAAAAGAGCCTTGCGGACTTCTTTCCGGTAACTCCTCTTTCGCTTTCTGATGCACAGCTTAATGTTGTAAAAAATGTAGAAAATGCAAAGCTTGTATCTGTTTTCGGCCCCCCGGGAACAGGCAAATCGCAGACAATCGTTAACCTTGCTGCACACTTAATTGCAAACGGAAAAACTGTTCTTGTTGCATCACGTATGGATAAAGCTGTTGATGTTGTTGCAGAAAGACTTAACGAGCTGGGAGCGCCGTTTTTAGCGCTCAGAGCAGGAAGGCTGAATTACCAGAGAGAGTTATCAATGCAGCTTCAAGACCTGCTTGCAAACAAAGTCGACCTTGATGAAGGGGCTGAAAATTCTATTCTATGCGATGTTTCTGATATGGAAAACTTATTGAAAGCCATATCTGACTTAGAAAAGAAATCAGAAAAAATAATTAAGCTTGAAGAAGAATGGACGGGGGTAAATGCAGAGATTAATCTCCAAAAATCCCAATATGCAAATCCTATGTTTATCAAACACGTTCTTAAGGAAGACGAAATTAATCTTGTAGAAAACTCAATTAAGTCACTTAGCGAAAATATTGAAAAATCAGGTTTTTGGAGCGGGTTAAAAAACATTTCCGCAATCGGAAATCTAAAAAAATGTCTACGCACCAACAGTTTTGATGTTAATAATGAAAATCTTTCAATACTTAGAAATGAATTGGAATTTGCAAAACTTGTATGCAAAGCAAGAAAAATTGAAACTGAAATTCAGACAATCGGAAATATTCACGTTCTGTCTGAACAAATCAGAAACATGAAACAAAAACAGAAACGACTTGCAATTGATATTTTAAAATGCAAACGCAGACAAGCTTTAAAAGGATTAATGCAAGACCCTGTAAAAAGACAGAGATTGTTTGTTCATTCAAAATCCCTTGTTGAGAGGAAGAAAAATCTTCAAAACAGGCTTCTTGAAACAGAAGATTTTAAACCGCTTCTTGAAGCATTCCCTTGCTGGTGTGTTACAACCTACGCTGTTTCAGGTTCTTTACCCATGAAACCGGGACTTTTTGATGTCGTAATCATTGATGAGGCTTCTCAATGCGATATTGCAAGCTGTTTCCCGATTTTATTCAGAGCTAAGAAAGCTGTAGTAGTTGGTGATGATAAACAATTACCTCACCTGTCTTTCTTAGAAAAAGCAAAAGAGCAATCTTTCCTTTCACAATACGGAATAACTGACAGATATCAGCTTATGTGGCGTTTCAGGACAAATTCAATGTTTGATTTAGCCAATTACTATTCTATGCATCCGGTTCTTCTGGATGAACATTTCAGAAGCCTCCCGCCTATTATTAATTACTCTAACAAAGAATTTTACGGCGGAAGAATTAAGGTCATGAGAAGGAATGACAATTCTAAAAAAGTTCTTGAAACAGTTGTTGTTCCTGACGGCAAAGTAGATTTTGACGCTACAAGAAATCTGCCGGAAATCGAAGCATTGGTAAAAAGATTACATGAAATCGTTATCGAAGATGAAAGGAAAAATCCTGATAATCCTGTATCAATAGGTATAATTTCTCCGTTCAGAGCGCAGGTTGAACAATTAAAGATTTCTGTAAGCAAGGTTCTATCAGAGCACATGATGGAAAAACACCAGATAGAAATCGGTACAGCGCATACTTTTCAGGGTGATGAGAGGGATATTATCCTTATATCGTGGGCTTATGCAAACAACAGTTTCCCGCAGAGTTTAATATTCTTACAGAAACCGAATTTGTTTAACGTCGCAATCACACGTGCACGCTACCAGATGATTAACTTTATTTCAAAAGACCCTAGAGAACTGCCGGAAGGAATTTTGAGGAGCTATTTGGGTTTTGTCGAAGAGTATGAAAACAGGTTTGCTCTGAGCAAGTCTGATGACTTTGATGAAAATATTTATAAAAATTCTTTTGAGAAAGAAGTTGCAAATGCATTTAGAGAATTAGGACACAAAGTAACCTGCGGAGTAGATATTGCCGGATTAAGCGTGGATTTACTCGTTGATGATAAGTTTGTAATTGAATGCGATGGAGTAGAAGATAAAACACCTTGTAAAGTTTCTAATATGAAGAAACAGGCTATTATTGAGCGCTCCGGCTTGAAAGTTTCAAGAATTTCAAAACGTGAATGGGGATACTCACCAAAAGCCTGCATAGATAGAATTATCAACTGTAACACTTAAAATCTGAAAAAATCTTCAATCTTGCCCATAAAATTTTCAATACCGTTACCAATATTAGTCAAAGTATCATCTTTGCCAAAATCAGTAACTGTAACATTATATGCGGCTCTAAAAAATTCGTCTTTTGTTAATGAAAATTCTTTTTTAGAATTCCAAGGATTAACAAAATAGACTCTGTTACCTTCAACCCTTGTTACAGATAATGCATGATACCCATATTCTGGTTTGCCAGAATCTAATTTTAAATAAAATGTCATCGCATATCTTTTAGGTTCCTTCGCCATTTTTTCTAAAATTTTTCTGGTTGCTCTTTGGGATATCTTTTCTTCTTGTACGTTAATTGATTTAATATCCTCACTATTAATTGCAGCAACATTTTCAGAAGAAATACTATAAACCTTTGATTTATGACCTGTTAATATAAAAGTAGCATCCTGTGTTTGTCCAGCTTTTAGCGGATCATTCATTGTTCCGTTTCCTGTATACTGTCCAGCCATATTGTATTCACTATTTTGATTATTTGCCCTATTAGTTTTTAAAACTTCTTTTCTGTATTTTTCAAATGCTAATTCGTATAACAAAACATCTAAATCACCTGATGAGTACTTACCATATTGTTTTCTGGCTCTCTGAATATCAGCTTTTGTAATGTGATATTCACCTGTTATGTAACATTTTTTCCCATTCTTCATATAATCATTTTTGCACATAATAGCACCAGGTAATGTAATACGATATCCGCCTGCTTTATCTTTTTTTATATTATTTTTTAATATTTCTGCACCAACTGTAGTTTTTGAAAGTGCCACTAATGATGAAAGCAAATAACAATCACCAGTTTTTCTCTGTCTAAAATTTCCAATTTTACCATCACTAACATTATTAGAGAAATTAAATATCGGTTTTTTCTTTGATGTTGCTAATATTTCATTTGTATTTTCTAATGAATATAAATTCAAATCATAATCATGCGATAATAAAGTATTTGTACTAATCATATAAACTCCTTTTTTATATACAAAGTATATAAAAGCATAATAATTGATATTTTTTTCTTTATTGTTACATTTTTGTTACATTTATCCTATTTATTTATACTTGTATATTTAGAGTATAATTAGACTAATGAAGTATGCTTTAGTTTTAGTGAATATAAAAGGGCTTGGGGTTAAGACTTTTAGCTATCTTATACCTGACGAAATGCGCGAAAAAATTCAAATCGGGCAGGCTGTACTTGTGCCGTTCGGACGTCAGGGACTTATTAATGCTTTCATAGTCGGCTTTTCTGACTATCTTCCGGGTGATTTTAAAGCAAAAAAGATTAACAAAATCCTCGATGAAACACCGCTATTTTCACTAAAATATTTAAAATTATTAGAATGGGTTGCAAATTATTACTGCACTGATTTTGTTACGGTCTTAAACGCAGCACTTCCGATGAAATTAATTGAAAAAAATGCCAAAGTTGCATTAGCTGTTTCGCTCTTGAAAGATGATGGAGAAGGTTTAACCAAACGACAGAAAGAAATTCTTGTACTGCTTAAGGAAAAAGGAAAGTGCTCACTTATTGAATTTGAAGAACTAGCTAAAACAACGCGAGCAACAATGAAAAAGCTCGAAGAAAACGGGTTCATAAAAATCGAAGAAGAATATATCTACAGAAACCCGCTCTCAATATTCAAAGATGTTGAAACAGAACCATTGTTTGAGCTTGCTGGAGAGCAAATTACAGCATATGAAGGAATTAGGGGTAAATTAAGGTCGCAAAGCCCGATTTTGCTGCATGGCGTTACTGCCTCCGGAAAAACAGAAGTTTATTTTAAGCTTATAAAAGATGTAATTGATTCTGGCAAAAACGTTCTGTTTCTTGCGCCGGAAATCGCACTTGCCTCGCAATTAACTAAACGTCTTGCGCGAAAGTTCGGGATTAAAGATGTTGCAATCTGGCACAGCAGTATTTCTGACGGTGAAAAATACGATGTTTGGCAAAGACTTTTCAAAAACGAAATAAAAATTCTTGCCGGTGCGCGTTCTGCTGTTTTTGCACCGCTTCAAAATATCGGATTGATTATAATAGACGAGGAGCACGAAAGTGCTTACAAGCAGACAAATCCGGCGCCGCGCTACGACGCGCGCGTCGTAGCGCGGCGCCTAGCCCAATTCCATCAAGCGCCTTTGCTATTAGGTTCAGCAACACCTGATATTTCTACGTATTATTACGCAACAAATAATAATAACCTGTTTGAAATGCGCAAAAGATTTAACAATTCACCTCTTGCGCTTCCGCAGGTAATCAATATGCAGGAATACGGCAAGGCATCTTATCGCGGAATTATCTCAAAGCCTTTGCAGACTGAAATTACAGAAACACTCGAGCGCGGACAGCAGGTTATTTTATTGATGAACCGCCGCGGCTACTCGACATACACCCAGTGCAAAGCCTGCGGTACTGTAATTGAATGCCCTGACTGTTCTATACCTATGATCTGGCACACAAGCATAAAAAAACTTAAATGCCACTACTGCAACAGAGAAATGTCTTTTCCTGATTTCTGCCCTCAATGCGGCAGCGACGCTCTTTCGACTTCCGGCGTAGGAACCCAGAAAATAGAACTTTTAATAAACGAATTATATCCAGATGCACGTGTAGAGAGAATTGACAGCGATATTCTAACAAGAAAAAACGCACACATTGAGCTTTTAAATAAATTTCAAAACAAAGAAATTGATATCCTTGTCGGGACCCAGATGATTGCCAAAGGACTCGACAACCCGAATGTAACGCTTGTAGGCGTCTTAAGCGCTGATTCCGGCTTTAACATACCTGATTTCAGAGCCTCAGAAAGAGGTTTCCAGCTCCTCACACAGGTTGCAGGACGCGCAGGAAGAGGGGAGTTTAAAGGCAAAGTTTTATTCCAAACCTATAATCCTGATTATTACGCATTCCAGACTGCAAAATCACAAAATTACGAAAAATTCTTTGAAACAGAGATTAAAGCGCGGCAGGAATTTGATTACCCTCCGTTCAGTCAGATTATACGCCTTATATTATCCTCACAGAATAATTTCAGAGCGGAAAAATCTGCAATGGAAATTGCTCTAAGATTAAATACTATGACTGATAAGTTCGGATTTACAGAATATCTGGAAACCCTTGGGCCAACGCCATGCGTCATAGAAAAACTTAACGGTTTTTACCGTTTCCAAATTTTAATCAAAAATAAATTATCCCAAAAAGGTCATGATTTTGTGTCAAAATTCTTGAGTAAAATAGCTATTCCAAAAGACATTCGCCTCGCAATCGATGTTGACCCTCTGGACATTTTGTAACAATTTCTTAACTTTTCCTAAAGTTTTCTCTAAAAATGCCGTTATACATGATGGTTGTATGTATTAAGGAGAAAATATTATGCCAATACCAGATTACAGCGATTTAAAAATGAACATGAGCGGACTTAACAGATTTTTTAATGATCAAGGTATAAAAATCAGCTCGGAAGAAAGTTCGAAACTTAACACTATTTTTAATGAGTGTGATACCGAAAATGCAAAGGGTGAAAAAAAGCCCGACGGAGAATTGACCGGTCAGGAAAGAAGTAAATTTCTAGCAAGGATTAAATCTGCCGCCCCTAAACTGTATCAAAAAGTTGTTGATTTTTACACTGCCGTAGATGTTGCAGAAGACTTGCAAAAAACTCAAGAAGAAACGAAAAAAGATCTTGAAAAGACCCAAAACGAAAGTAAGGCCGAAAATACCGGAGAAAAAATTAAAAACAGCATGAAGCAATTTGGTCTTGAATAAAACGAAATCCCTGTGAGAACACAGGGATTTCGTTCATATTAGTTATATCAAATAACTTACACGTTAGCAGTTGCTCTAGGACCTGCATTAACGATTTCAGCAGGCATATTAGGATATTTGCTTGAGAAGTTATCAGCAAACATTTGAGCAAGCTTGTTAGCAGCTGCATCATAAGCAGCTTTATCAGCCCACATACCGCGAGCATCAAGCATTTCATCCGGAACATTCGGACAAGATGTAGGATAATCAACATTGAATACATCATGATGTTTGAATTCAACATTATCGAATGATCCGTTTAACGCAGCTGTTACCATAGCACGGGTATATGCTAATTTCATACGTTTAGCACCAGAAGCAGCAGAACCGCCAGCCCAGCCTGTGTTAACTAAGTATACTTTAGTACCATATTTTTCAAGTTTTTCACCTAACATTTGAGCATAAACTGATGCATCCATTGGCATGAACGGTTCGCCGAATAATGTAGAGAATGTTGGCTGCGGTTCAGTAACGCCTCTTTCAGTACCTGCTAATTTAGATGTGAAACCGGTTACAAAGTGGTACATTGCAGCATTCTTATCAAGTCTTGAGATTGGAGGTAATACACCAAATGCGTCAGCTGTTAAGAATACAACAACTTTTGGAATACCGCCCTTAGAAGGGATTTGAGCATTGTCTATGTAGTTAATAGGATAACCAACACGAGTATTTTCTGTCAATGAACCATCATTGAAATCAAATTCTCTTGTTTCTGGATCCATAACAACGTTTTCTACTAATGAACCAAATCTAATAGCGTTAAAAATTTCAGGTTCATGTTCAGCAGAAAGGTTGATACATTTTGCATAGCATCCGCCTTCAAAGTTAAATACGCCATCAGGTGACCAGCCGTGTTCGTCATCACCGATTAACTTACGGTTAGGATCTGCTGATAATGTAGTTTTACCTGTTCCTGAAAGACCGAAGAATACAGCTGTTTCTCCTGTAGCCGGGTCCATATTAGCAGAACAGTGCATAGGAAGAACATTTTTCTTAGTCATTACATAGTTCATAGTTGCGAATACAGATTTTTTGATTTCACCAGCATATCTAGAACCACAGATAATGATTTCATGAGCTTCATAATCAATTGCAATGCAAGCTTCTGAGTTTACACCATCAACTTCCGGATCACATTTGAAACCAGGAGCGCAAAGGATTGTGTAATCAGGTTCACCGTAGCTGGATAATTCTTCAGCAGTTGGTCTGATTAATAACTGGTGAATGAACAAGTTCTGGCTTGCTAATTCATTAATTACTCTGAATTTTTGAGTATAAGTTTTGTCTGCACCTGCAAAACCATCAAAAATGAAAATTTCTCTGTTTTGTAAGTATGCAGCGATTTTGCCCTTGATAGCATTAAATTTTTCTCTGCTGATTGGGCGGTTTACCTTACCCCATGCGATTTCGTTGTGGATAGATTCTGTATCAACAATAAATTTATCCTTAGGTGAACGGCCGGTATATTTGCCTGTTGTTACAACTAAAGCACCGGTGTTGCTTAAAGAACCTTCACCTAAACGTAATGCAGCTTCTGTCAATTGAGCAGGAGTCAAATTGCGATAAACTGCTTTTGGTCCAATAATACCAAATTTTTCAATTCCATATGTTTCCATAGATTAGCTTCCTCCTTTTTTAAAGCGTTTTCTCTATACAAAATAAGCGTATTACAAACACTTGCAAAAATCAACAATTTTAACCGTAAAAACCTATAGTTATTATTTTACAGACATGCTCATGAGCTGCTCGCGTTTTTTGCGGACATCTGGATTTTTCAGGTAATCTTCATAGTTCATCTGATAATTTAAATAACCGTTTGGCGTGATTTCAATTATTCTTGTTGCAACAGTGTTTATGAACTGGTAATCCTGAGAAGTAAATAGAACAGTTCCGGTATAATCAATTAATGCATTATTCAATGATGTAATTGCCTCCAAATCGAGATGGTTCGTAGGCTCATCAAACAAGAGTACGTTCGCTTCCTCTACCATTGTTTTAGCAAACATGCACCGAACTTTTTCCCCTCCTGATAATACATTTACCGCCTTCTCTGCATCTTCACCGGAGAAAAGCATTCTTCCCAGATAACCTCTTAAGAAACTTACATGCTGTTCTTCTGAATACTGTGCAAGCCACTGAATAAGATTTTTATCTGTTTTAAAGAAGTCATTATTATCTTTTGGACAATAAGAATGTGTCGCAGTTACACCCCAGTTTACAGAACCTTCATCAGGTTCTATTTTGCCTTCTAAAATTTCAAAAAGCGTAGTTACAGCAAGCTGGTTTTGAGAAATAAAAGCAATCTTTTCACCTTGCCTTACATCAAACGAAAGAGCCTTAATTAAGCGCTCGCCATTCACCTCTTTTTTCAGTCCTGTAACAGTAAGCACATCTTTTCCAGGTATTTTTGAGAATTTAAAATTAATACTCGGATATTTTCTTGTTGAAGGTTTAATATCTTCCAGCGTTAATTTTTCAAGCATGTTCTTTCTGGAAGTTGCCTGTTTTGCCTTAGATGCGTTTGCGCTGAATCTTGCAATAAACTTTCTAAACTCTTCAGCTTTTTCTTCTAATTTCTTATTGCGCTCTTCTTTCTGCTTCATAATTAATGCACTTGCCTGAGTCCAGAAAGAATAGTTTCCGGTATAAAGCTGAATATTTCTAAAATCAATATCAGCAATATGTGTACAAATTCTATCTAAAAATTTTCTATCGTGCGAAACAACAATTACAGTATTTGGGAAATCAATCAAAAAATCCTCAAGCCACGTTATTGTTGCCAAATCGAGGTGGTTTGTCGGTTCGTCCAGAAGCAGAATATCAGGAGTTCCAAATAGAGCCTGTGCAAGAAGCACTCTTACCTTTTCACTGCCTGATAAATCCTTCATCAAAGAATAATGAAGTTCCTGCGGAATCCCGAGGTCATTTAATAAAGACGAAGCATTAGGCTCTGCCTGCCAGCCGTCCATCTCTGCAAACTCTGTTTCAAGGTGCGCTACACGAATACCATCCTCATCATTGAAATCAGGCTTCATATAAAGGGCATCTTTCTCTTTCATTACATCATAAAGATGCTTATGCCCCATTATAACAGTATCAATTGCAGTATAATCGTCAAACTCAAAATGGTTTTGCTTCAATACCGCAATTCTTTGCCCTTTTTTAATATGTACAGAGCCGCTTGTCGGTTCTAAATCACCTGACAAGACTTTTAAAAATGTACTTTTACCTGCACCGTTTGCTCCAATAAGCCCATAACAATTACCCGGAGCAAATTTTATATTTACGTTTTCAAATAATGCTTCTTTTCCGAAGCGGACTGTTAAATTCTCTGTTGTAATCATAATAATATGATTTTAACATAAAAAAACGGGCCGTGCCCGTTTTTTTAACTGTTTTGTAATCCTCTTTTGAATTCTTCCGGCCGGCTTGAACGAGCGAGCGCATCTTCCAGAGTAATTTTCTTTCTCATATACAAATCTCTGAGGGACATTTCCAGAGTCTGCATACCGAAACCGGAGTTTGTCTGCATTGTTGAATAAATTTGAGCTGCTTTTGCTTCACGAATAAGGTTTGCAATAGCAGGAATAACAAGCATAACTTCCTGAGCCATAACACGACCGCTCTTAGTACCATCTGCCTGCAGAAGAGGTAATAGAGTTTGTGAGAATACAGCTACTAATGAGTTAGAAAGCTGTACACGTACCTGCTGCTGCTGACCTTCAGGGAATACGTCTATAATACGGTCAATTGTTTGAGAAGCAGAAGACGTGTGCAATGTACCAAATACCAAGTGACCTGTTTCTGCTGCGGTTAGAGCTAATCTAATCGTATCCAGGTCACGCATTTCACCTACCAGAATGATATCAGGGTCTTCACGAAGTGCTGACTTAAGAGCGTTAGCAAAACTTCTTGTATCTTGCCCCAGTTCTCTCTGGTGAATGATAGAACGTTTTGACGGGTGAATAAATTCGATAGGGTCTTCAATTGTCAAAATATGTTCTGAACGTGTTTCGTTAATATAATTAATCATCGCTGCAAGCGTTGTTGATTTACCTGAACCGGTAGGTCCTGTAACAAGAACCAAACCGCGTGGTTTTTCAGCGATTTTTCTAACTGTATCTGATAAACCTAATTCTTTAAAAGAAGGTACTTTTGATGCAATTACACGAAATGCAGCCGCATAATTGCCTCTGTCTTTGTAAATATTAACCCTGAAACGGCTTAACCCTTGAATACCGTATGAGAAGTCAAGTTCCCAGTCTTGCTCTAGTTTACGTCTTTGCTCTTTGTTAAGCATAGGGAACAAAAGCAATTCTACTTCTTCCGGTTTAAGAGCCGGAACATCCATTCTCTGAAGGTTGCCGTCTATACGCACAACCGGAGGTAAACCTGCAGAAATGTGTAAGTCAGATCCTCTCTGTTTTACAACAACTTCCAAATATTTTTCTATAAGCATTAAAAAGCCCTCATTTTCTTTTATACAGGATAAATTAATTTTATTCTCTTTACCCGTTAAGCACTCTTATACACAAAAAGATTAGCATAAAAAATGTTTTTTGTAAAGAAATATCTCGTATATTTGAATGAAATTTTTTATGAATAATTTTTATTTATCATTTCTAAAATATTTTTTATATTTTTTTTGGCAGGTTCTGATAAAGTAACTAATATATTCATAATTTCGTAATCAATGGTATCGTATTTTACACTATTTGAACTCAAAAATCTAAACAAAAAATCCGGCTCTATACCGCCTTTTTCTATCATTGTACATATTGTCATGAAACCTGGATAAGTCTTTCCATTTTCTATATTTGATAAATTAGCCTGTTCCAGGTCGGTTAATGAACAAAACTGTTCCTGAGTTAAATTCCGGCTGTTTCTATACGATTTAACCCTTAACCCAAACTCTTTTTTTGCTGTTTTTAAGTCCATATTTATAATTCTATTTGATTACAATATAATTTGTTATATTTCGTAAGACATTTAATTGACTATTTATGTTTCGCATGATAATATGAGCTAAAATTTATATTTCTTAATACGAAAGGAAAAACAGATATGAAAAAAGGGTTTACACTTGCAGAGACACTCTCGATGTTATCAATCATCTGCATAATTGCTGCTATTACACTTCCCGGCTTAAACAGCAAGCATCAAGAAATGGAAACGGTTTTAAGGTTAAGAAAAGCATATATCACTTTGAATGACGCATATGAGCAGGGCACATCAATGCACGGAAGCCCGCTGGAGTGGGAGCTCTGTGATGTATCTGATGACGCAACAGAAGAAGATTATGAAGGCTCCAAAAATATGTATAATGCCTTTGGAGCTTATATAAAGAAAAAGAAAGATTGTCAGGGAAAAAGCGGATGCTTCGCAGAAAAATATTTATACATAAACGGCACAGAATGGGAAGATAATATAAATACAGCACCGCATCGTTATAAAATTATTACAAACGATGGTATGTCCATGGCATTCCATGCATATTCACATGATTGTTCAAAAATTCAAGAAGATTCAGATTTAAGACCAATGTGCGGATTGGTTTTTGTTGATATTAACGGGCCGAATAAAGGTAAAAATATGATGGGCGATGATTTATTTGCGTTTGACTTAACTGAAGATGGTATTTTCCCGCACGGAGCTGCCACTGATACCTGTTTACACCAGCACTGTATGGTGGCTGGTTTACACTGTACTAAATGGGTCATTGAAAATGAGAACAAAGAATATTTAAAATGTAAAGACTTATCATGGAGCGGTAAAACAAAGTGTAACAAATAAAAAAAAGACTTCTGTATAAGAAGTCTTTTTTTTAAGTTATTGCCTTAAATATTCATTAATTGCTTTAGCAGCTTTCTTACCTGCACCCATTGCATTAATCGCATTTGAAGTTCCAACAGGCGCAACGTCGCCTCCAGCAAAAATTGCAGGAATTGATGTTTCGCGAGTTTCAGGATTAACGGTAAAATAACCTTTTGAATCAACTTCAAAATCAAGCCCGTCTAAGTGTGCAGATTTTTGGATAATAGGATTAGGCCCCGTTCCAAGTGCAACGATAACAGAGTCAACATCTAAATCAGTATATCGTCCTGTACCTACAGGTTTTCTTCTGCCGGACTCATCTGGTTCACCAAGTTCCATTATTTCAAATTTCATGCCGGCAGCATAACCGTCTTTATTATATATTTCAACAGGAGCGTGAAGGAATTGGAAAATAACACCTTCTTCTTTTGCATGTCTAATTTCCTCAAGACGCGCAGGAAGTTCAGCCTCTGTTCTTCTATAAACAATATAAACTTTCTCAAAACCTACTCTTACAGCAGTTCTTGCGGCATCCATTGCTACATTTCCGCCTCCGATTATAGCAGCAGCTTTACCAACTCTTAGAGGCGTTACAGCATCTTTACCGTCTGCCCCCATAAGATTAACTCTTGTCAAAAATTCATTTGCAGAATAAACACCATTAAGGTTCTCACCCGGTATATTCATCATCTTAGGAAGCCCGGCACCGGAGCAGATAAATATTGCATCATAGCCGTCTTCTTTTAGCTGTTTTAATGTTATTGATTTTCCGACAATAACATTTTTCTCAAATTTAACTCCCATATCTTTCAAATTTTTAATTTCTCTATCAAGAACTGTTCTTGGAAGCCTGAATGGAGGAATTCCATATCTAAGAACCCCGCCGAACTGATGCAGAGCTTCAAATATTGTAACCTCGTGGCCGGCTTTACGTAAGTCTGATGCTGCTGTTATACCTGCACATCCGGAACCTACGATTGCAACTTTTTTACCCGTAGGGACAATCTCTACATTTTTTGCAGAAGTATTATCACCCACGTATCTTTCGAGAGCACCAATTGCAACAGCTTCACCTTTTATACCAAGAATACAGTTTCCTTCGCACTGTCTTTCCTGAGGGCAAACCCTGCCGCATACAGACGGAAGCATACTTGTTTCTCTGATAATATCTCCGGCTGCCTCCAGATTATCTTCTTTTAAGGCTTTAATAAATTCCGGAATATTAATGTTTACAGGACATCCTTTTACGCAACGTGGATTTTTACAGCTCAAACATCTTGAAGCTTCTTCTTTAACCTGTTCAGCCGTTAGATTTTCTTCAACAGGAAGAAAATTGTGACGGCGTTCTAATTTATCCTGTTCTTTTGGTCGCTGACGCATAGACTAACTCTCCTTAAGTGAAATTGTACATCACTAGTAATATCATACCAAAAATAGTAAAAAAGTCTATGAGGGATAGTTTAGATTACAATACTTGCAGCACTCGGCTGCGCTTGCTGGGCATTACAACAATTGCATTGCTATAGCCGGTGTCTGGTTTGCTGTAGCTAGCAAAGTTGAACTCGCCTGCTGTAAAATTTGATTTCTAATATACGCACTTGATTCTTCTGCAATATCTGCATCACGAATGGTTGATTGTGTTGAGGTCAGATTATCGATATGTACACCAATAGTTTCAAGTGCAGACTCAAGACGATTATAGGCAGAGCCAAATTCTGTCTGGCGTTGGTTAATTTTTGCCATCAATTCATCTATTTGATTAAGAGCTTTTCTTGCACTTTCTGAATCTGAGATTTCAATTGATAAATCTAGTGTAAACTCCAAATCAAAACTCATTTGGGAAGAATCGCCGGAAGCTATGCCTATTTGAAAGGTTATGATATTCGGTAAAACCGGCCGGGCGATCTTATAATCACTTATCAAAGTACTTTCATCAAAACCAGCTTTATTCAATCCAATAGCTGGTAAACCCGGGTTTATTGATGCATCATAGCCGCAATCTGTAATAGTATTATCAGTTGAGCTTCTATAGCACCCTATTAAGCTTCCCGCATATTTTATACCTTGAACTTTACTTAATGAGTAACAATTTTTCACATCTCCATATGTATCTCCTATCAAGCCTCCAACGTAATTATTACCTGTAACAAATCCTGTAGAAAAAGAGTCATACATGTAACTACAACCATCTCCAATAATCCCTCCAACATCACTTCTTCCTGTTACTTTTGAATTAGAATGACAATTTCTTATAATAGCATAGCCACTCCCAATAATACCTCCAACATAATTAGTTCCAACTACATCGCAAGATGTATAGCAATTAGTTACTGACAAGTTCATTCCACCAAAGTCCCCAACTACTCCTCCAACACGATAATCACCAGAAACAGCTCCAGTTACATAGCAATTGTCTATATATACTGCACCACTACCAATAAGACCACCAGTAGCAGCGCCACCTTTAACATTAACATTTTCTAAACCCACATTTGAATAAGATGTTCTAGCATCTCCCACCCCAAACAGCCCCTGAAATTGTTTTGTTGGTTCATTAATCGTAAGATTACTTATAACGTATCCATTGCCGTTAAATTCTCCTGCGAAACGATTATCGTATGTCCCTACAGCAGTCCAATCATATCCGGCAAGGTCGATATCATTCATCAAAATGTATTTGCCGGATAAGTTATCTTGCATAGCTTGAAGTTCATCTGCGGTTTTGATTAGCGTATAACCCTGTGCAAGAGCTTCTTCTTCACTTAAACGTACGACTTCCTTGATAAACTTACTTTCTGATTCCTTTTCTGGTGCCTGAAAAAGCTGTATACCATTGTAATTTGAATTTTGAATTATGCGCTGCCCCTCTGCAAGCCTTCCATCAACTTCTGACTGAATTGCTCTTAACGATTCTCCGCTATATGTTCCGTTTGCAGCTTGTTCTGCAAGATCACGGATACGGCTTAAGTGACTGGATATCAAATCCAAATTGTCCATTGCACTTGTCATCATATCCAGACCCATAGAAGCATTGTCCTGAGCTGCGTAATATGACGACAATTTACTTGAGAGCTTTGTATTTATTGAATAATT